>Ga0307488_10001582_pt1 | contig 19037 bp, 29 predicted proteins | sample SB02metaG_FD_202248 | JGI IMG/M metagenome (GOLD analysis project Ga0307488, IMG submission 202248) | Sea-ice brine microbial communities from Beaufort Sea near Barrow, Alaska, United States - SB 0.2 | ecosystem: Environmental > Aquatic > Marine > Coastal | place: USA: Alaska | collected... | reverse complement strand
GTGTTAGGGGGTGTGTAGGGTGTTGTGTGTGTGCCGGACTCGGCTCAAGTTGAGCTGAAACGTGAACGAGTGTAAGCCCTTGGTACCCACCGCAGGCTGTTGCACGCGCATGTCAAGCAGAGCAGCGGCTCCTCGGCGGTATACATGCTGAGCGGGTGGACAAAGGACGCTGAGCGCCGCCACGTGGTGCGGCTCGTGGCGGGCGGCGAGGCGGCGCTCACAAGCGCGAAGGATGCACTGGCGGAGGCAGGGACTTGAATACAAAATAACGAGGACATTTCAATTGCCCGCGACGGGGGATGCTGGGTCCTGCAGACGCCTGCCTCGTCACTCACCGCGTTTTAGCCCCTCATGCATTGCGCATCCTATGTGCCTGACGTGTCACTTCGCAAGTCAAAGCTTCTCTTTGTCTTGAGTTACACGACACCCTGTGCGCGTCACTCACCCCGTTTTAGCCTCTGGTTTATTGTGTTTTAAAATGACTTCCAACGACGAGGCGAGCGTTGTTTACGCGGCCCTCTGCTACGGTGACCGGCCAGCACGTGTACAGCGTGCAGGGCGGCGGCGGCACCCCTGCTGATTTCAATGCGCTGGTCGGCGCGGGCGGCGCACTGGCCAAGCAGGTAGGGACAAGCCTAGCTATCCGCTCACGGTGTAGCTGTAGACCCTTGTGTATGTGTGCACCACCAATCAGGGGCCTGCACTCGTTCACTTTTCAGCTCAACGTAGGCGCTTTCTGTGGGATAAGGAGTGAATATAGGGGTTGCTTAGGGGCTGTTCCGGAGACGTTAACGGATTTCAGGGAATGATAGGGGGTGTTTGGGGTGCACTTTGTGTCAGAAACGGCTCAGGTTGAGCTGAAATGTGGACGAGTGTCAGCCCCTGCCACCATTCTGCACGTTGTGACTGCTAGCGTGTACCATGGGGTGTAGCCATTAGGTTGACAATATAATCAGCTACCATAGGCTCCCAACACGATAAGACATTGAACTCAATAAACCAACGAGTAATTATGCCAGTATGACGTGGCGAGCATGATTTACTCGGCCCAACCCGCAGGCAGATGAAATGTTCAACGCTCCGCCGGACACGCCCAACGCGCTGCGCGACAACCGCCACAGCGCGGTGTCGTGTCCGCTCGTGAAGCGCCTCGCCGGCAGGGGCTTACACTCGTCCACATATGAGTCAGTTTTGGTCGTTGCAGCCAAAGTCAGATCCACTTCCCACCTCAACCTGAGCCGTTTTCGTTGCTTAAAACACACAACCTAGCCCACAAAAGGTCCTCGCGTAAAACTGAGATGTGGAGGTGTGCAGCCCACAAAAGGTGCTTATGTTGAGCTGAGAAGTTGACGAGTGTATGGCCCTGCTCGCAGGCCCGGCCCGCCGCGTCACCGCCAAGGCGCCGTCGTCGCAGCCGTCCACTTTCGCCTCCGCCAAGGTAGCCCCCGCCCCAGTGGTAGGGCTGGGTGCGAGTCCAGCTGGCGATTGTATTGGGTGGGAGGACTGGGTGTGAGTCCAGCTACCGATGTGATTGGGTGGGAGCGATGGTCGTGAGTCCAGCTGGCGGTTTGATTTGGTGGAAGCAGGATAAGTATAGGCCACCCGCCTCGTCATCCGCCACGTCACCGGTAACGTTATTCACAATGTCATTCGCCGACCGCCTCGTCAGCCACCACGTCACCGTCCACCGTGATCTATCACGTCATCCGCCGCACTGTGAACTCTCATCTATTGATTTACACTGCGGCCTGGGACATCTCCAGAACGGGCCGCCCTAAACCCTAACTCAAACCCCGAACTCTAAACCCTAAACTTATTTGGCCTTAGCCTGCGGCGGCGGCGGCGCCAAAGACGGAGCCCAAAGGCCCCGGCCCCTTCGCCGGCTTCAAGACGGTGCCCAAAACCGAGGTATGGCGGTGCAGATTGACCCTATGAAACCCAAGTTGAAACTGCGTGGAAGTAAGCTCTTGAAACTAAGATTTTATGAAATGGTCACAATTTTGCTTTCAAATTCAACATGCGCCGCTACACCGAGGCGAACCCTGCGGCGGCGGTGGCGGCAGCGGCGCCGTCCAAATCAAAGGCCGCGCCCGCCAAGGTAGGGCGGTGCAGGTTGACCCTATCAAACCCGTGTTGAGACCGCCTGGACCTATGCTCTTGAAACTAAGATATGATGGACCGCTTTTAAATTGTGCTTTCAACGTTGAACTTGCGCAGCTACACCAAGGGAGGCAAGGCGGGCATGATGGCGATGTTCGCCAAGGCGCCGGCCAAGCCCGCGGCGCCGGCGAAGCCCGCCGCGCCGCCGCCGCCGGTGGCTTCCGCGGACGCCAACATCTTGGAGGACGAGGAGATGAGCGAGGGCGGCAGCGACGACGACGAGGAGCAGGTGCGCGAGAGTGTGAAGTACCTATCTGCCCCCTATCTAACCCCTATCTAACCCCTGGATACCCCATATATACCCCCTATATGCCCCCTATCTAACCCCTATCTAACCCCTAACCCCTAGGTGCGCGAGAGGCGGCGCCCGCGCCGCGTCGTCACCGGCCTCGACGAGGACGACGAGGAGGACGAGGCGATGCCTGAGGCCGCTCCCGAGCCGGAGGCCGAGGCCGAGGCCGAGCCGGAGGTCATCGCCACCGCGTCCGCTCCAACATCCAAGGCTGCGGCGGCGGCCGCCAAGACCCAGGCCGCGGCGGCTAAGGCGGAGGCAGGGCCTTACCCTGGCGCTTCCTGTTGAGCTCAGTCGAAGCTGTCGCATCTGTGTAATTGCGCGTGTGTGATTGTGTGTGTGCATGTGCAGAGATCAGCCAGCATACCAAGGAACCAAGCCTCCGCCAGCTGTATTTTTGTGAGTCCTTGAGACAACTCAAGTTATGGCAACTTGATACCTCGATGATGCTGGAGTTAAGCTTCATCGGGAACCGGTGAAAGGCCCTGGGCTCAGGCGGCGGCTGCCAAGAAGGAGGAGGCAACCGCTAAAAAGGACGCAGCGACTGCCAAGAAGGAGGCGGCCGCGGCAGGGGCTTACACTCGTCCACTTTTTAGCCCAACCTGAGCCGTTTCTGACACAAAATACCCCCTAAATACCCCCTCACACCCTTTGACGCCTGCTCAACACACCCTTAACACCCCCTGATACTCCTCAATACCCCCCGACACCTCCTAAACACTCCATAAACAACCCCTAAATGCACCCCCTACCCCACAGAAGGCGCTTAAGTTGAGACGAAAAGTGGACAAGTTTAAGCCCCTGGGCCGCGGCTGAAAAGGAAAAGAAGGCTGCTGACAAGGAGGAGACGGCGCAGAAGAAGGCGGCCGAAAAGGAGGAGAAGGCGGCAGACAAGGCAGGGAATTATTGAGATGTATCTCCTTCTCCTCCTCCTTACGCATATCTCATGTTGATTTGTACTCTCGATTATTAAGAGATGAGAGGTTCACGCGTCTTGGAAACGATTTGAAAACCGTTCGGCAGTTCTGTTTTTTTCAACGGGAAAATTTAAGTTTTACAGGCAAACGGTCGACGAATGAAAACATATCGTGCGCGTTGCGCCACGCTGTTGAAGTTTTCAGAGCCGGTGAATCAACTTATATAACAAAAGAAAACGTTCATCTGCAAAAGCTCACCTCCGTAAATATGCGAAGTCGCACGTCTGAGGGAAAGTTTGAGTTATGCTCTGATCTCGATTTGGGCATTCACACTGAAAGTACTGGTAAGCTCATTATTCGACAAGGACATGACCTGATATCGGTTCGAGTGCTTGTTCTGAGCGACCCTCGTGCAAGGAGGCGAAGGCGGCGGGGAAAAAGCGCAAGTCGGCGGAGGAGCCGTCGGAGCCGCCGTCACCCGCCGCGGCCGCGGCAGCCAAGAGAACGGCGGCGGCGCTCAGAGCGGGCGACGAGGAGGAGGAGGAGGAGGAGGAGCCGACGACGGCCCAGGCCAACCCCATGGCCAAGTTCATGAAGTCACCTGTCAAAACGGCGAGTGCCAGCGGCGGCGCAAAGAAGAAAAAGGCAGGGGCTTACACTCGTCCACCTTTCTGCTCAGCCTGACACGTCTTTGGTCTCTGAACTACTGCGATAACCCAGCGCATCCCACAAAAGGTGCCTAAGTTGAGCCGAAATGCGGACGAGTGCAAGCCCCTGGAAGAAGGTGGTGACGGTGATGGACGAGGAGACCGGCGAGGAGTTTACCAAGACCATCTGGGTCGACGAGGACGGCAACGAGGTGGGCCTTGCCGGAATATGAGTATAGCTCATAACCCGTATGTGTTCATTTCCGCTGATATGCCCGTTTCCAAGCGTCAAATTTGGGCTGTTGTGGGCTATTTTGGGCAAAAAAACGTTGAACGTTTTCAACATCTGGTTGTTGAAGACGGGTTGTTGTGAGCTATACTCGTGTTGTCCCGCCGCGACATCCGACACGGGTCTCACCTCGTCTCTTGTTATGTGACGCCAGCCAACGCCATGTGACACTCACCTGATGTGCCGAGACGATATTTTGATCCACCGCGCCGTACGACAAGGTGGGGGAGAACAAGGCGCCGACGCCGGCGAAGGCAGCACCCGCGGCGGCGCCGGCGGCGGCGGCAGCGGCGACGAAGGCAACTGCGGCAGCACCCGCGGCGGCACCTGCGGCGGCGGCAGGGGGGTCGAAGGCGTCGGCTAAGGACGAGGAGTCGAAGGCAGGGGCTCACACTCGTCCCCTTCTCGGCTCAACTTGAGCCGGATCTGACACAAATACACCCTAAATACCCCCTAATGCTCCCTAATACCCCCTAACACACCCTAAACGCCCCTGACAGCCCCAAAACGCACCCCTAACCCGTTGAGAGCGCTTACGTTGAGCCGAAAAGTGGACGAGCGTAAGCCCCTGATCCAAGGCTCCGGCGGCGGCGGCGGCGGCGGCGGTGGCGAAAGAAGCCAAGCCGAAGCCCGCTTCCAAGAAGGCAGCGGCGGCGAAGGGCATGGCTAGCATGGCTAGCTTCTTCGGCAAGAAAACCTGACAGAGGAGCAGATCTCTTCACGGGCCATGGACTCGCCGTATGAAAACATAAGGGTTGTCGGACTTCGGTCGGCAATTATGCTAATTAGACGGTGTCGGCTGGTCGGATGGCTGGTCGTGAGTTTTGAGTAACAGTGTGTTTCCAGAACTCGCCAACAAGAGGCAATTTTTCTTATACAGCGGGTCCGTGGGCCGCGTTACTCCTGGAGCTTCTGCTCCTAGTGTAGATACAGGCTATTCTAATCGCACAGCCGATAGTTGTCACCTCGTCTGTTTTGCCCGAATCATCCGATGCTAGCGTGTTGATGTCGAATTGAAAATATGAGGAAAGAAATGAAAATTACAACATTGCAAATTGCGCTCGCTGCTCCTACACGCATAATAAAGGGGGTATGTTATACATTCGAGAAGAGCAATGTCACTGCGAAACACTCATTCAAACGGTCTAATTCCAGATCATGGCGAAGGCACAGTAGAGCGCTTCAAAACATATTCGGTGACTCAGTAATGACCTCGTCCCTGATCACAGAAGCGCCTTACACAAAAAATGACCTCACATGAGGCGGCCTACAGCGAGGTCCCGCAGCCCTGCTGCGGCAACCCCGGCGCGTCCGTAGCCAGACCCGTGAACAGCACCGGCCAAGTGCCACCCGACCGCTCCCTCCCGCTCGCGTAGTCGTCCTTAGTCGACTTCTTGGACTTCATCACGTAGGGCCAGGTGATATTGCTCGCATCTTCATAAGATACTGCTTGCCTCGTCATAAGATGTCGTTGTTGCGAATTTGGTAAAATGCTACTGCAGTTGTGGCTGACTTTGATGTTCGTCTTCGATATGTGTGGGAGCAGTCGCGGGCCTGCTGGCCTACCTTCATGCTGCGGTAATCCACGTCCTTGAGCGACTTGGCGGAGTCCTCCCATTTGTAGCGGCGCAAGTTGAAATTGAAAGCAAAACTTCAGAGCAGTTCATCATGTGATGGTTTCAAGCGCTAGTTATAGGCGCTTTCACCTTCCGAGCACTCAGTTTCAAGCTCTTAGTTCTAGGCGCTTCCAACGTGGGTCTGATAGGATCAACCTGCACCTCCCTACCCAGTAGCACTCGAAGGTGGTGTTGGCAGCGTTGGGGTCCATCGCCGCCTCCACATAGGGGCTTACACTCGTCCACTTCTCGGCTCAACGTAAGCTCTGTGTGTGGGATACGTTGGGTGCCTGTAGTAGATACATGGGTCATAATTCGTCACAAAAGTGAACACAAAACGGCTCACTGACCAAAACGGCTTAAAGTTGAGCTGAGAAGTGGGCGAGTGTAAGAACCTGCCGACACGCAGATGGCGGCCACGTCGCCGCGCGCGATTTTCCCGCTCTTGTCGTCGCCCTGGTTCAGCTCGATGGCGCCAACGCCGCGCGGGTCGTCCTCGGTCAGGCCGCCCGGGCGCACCACGGTGTAGCGGCGCAAGTTGAAACTGACGGCTGACGTTGAAAGCGCTTCATCACATTCTGCTTTCAAGCGTTAAATGGTGCATAGGGGGCATACCCCATTTACCAGAGTGATAAAATACTGATCCATAGGGGGCCTCCCCCATTTCCGGAATTAATGCGCTTTCAACTCGGGTTACACCTGGTTTCAACCTGCACCGCCCTACCACGGTGTACGACAGCCCCTCGCGCTCGAAGTACAGCGCGCGCACCGCGTCCTCGCCCTCCACCTTGGTGTACCGGCGCAAGTTGGTTTTGGAAGCGAAGGTTGAAAGCAGCCCATCATATTATAGTGTCAAGGGCTGACACCACAGGCGCTTTCAATGCTGGTTTTGATACTGTTAACCTGCACCGCCCCACCTTGGCGCGCATGACGCCGCCGAAGAAGTTGAGAAAGATGTACACGGGCGACATAGTGTAGCGGCGCATGTTGAGATTGAAAGCAAAATTGAGGCGAAATTGAAAGCAGTTCATTATGCTTCTGTGTCAAGCGCTTAGTTCCAGACGTGTTTAGCATGGATTTCATAGGGTCAACCTGCACCGTTCTACCTTGGGCTTGGAGACGGAGCCGGAGGAGAGGATGACGAGGCGCGGCACCTTGGCTGTGATGCACGCGCGCGCCACCGCCACCAGCCCTGCCTTGTCCACCTGCCGCTAAGGCCTGGCGGATATGGTTCACCACGTCATCCAACGCACTTTGAACCCCTGTCTTGAGTTAAGCGGCACTCTGTGACCAGGGACGTCATCCAACGCACATGGAAAACTCGCATCATGACTTAAATTGGCACCCTATGAGGTGGAGTAATCGGGCAACATCCGCCACGCAGGCCCTGCCTGCTGCGGAGTGCCACCGTTGGGCGAGGCGGAGGCGGCAAAGATCACGGCGGAGGCGCCCTCGATGTAGCGGCGCAAGTGGAATTTGAAAGCAAAGAGTGAAGGCGATTCATCATAATTTAGTTTCAAGCGCATTCCCAGGCGCATTCAGCGTAGGTTTGATAGGGTCAACCTGCACCGCCTGACCTCGATGAGCTTCACCAGATCCGCCTGCGGTGCGGTCACGTTACCCGGCTTGGCCGTCACCAGGTCGGCCTGCTCGGAGGTCAGGCCCATGCCGCCGGTGGACAGGGGCTTACATTCGTCCACTTCTCAGCTCAAAGTGAGCACTGTTTGTGAAATACGTTGGGTATTTGCCGTAGATGGATGGGACATGACTCGAGTACTTCACAAACTGGACACAAAACGGCTCATTGACCAAAACGGCTCAGGTTGAGCTGAGAAGTGGACGAGTGTAAGTGATTGCTGACCTACACTGGTCCACTTTTGGCTCAACGTAAGCACAATTTGTGCGATGCGCTGGGTGGTTTCATAGAGTTTCAGTGACAAAGCCGGCTTAGGTTGAGCTGAGAATCGAACGAGTGTAAGCCCCTGCCGGTGGAGAAGGAGCCGGTGCGGGTGCACGCCACCACGGGCTGTCCGGCGGCGGCGGCGAAGGAGACGCATCGCTTGCCGGTCTTCAGGGGCTTACACTCGTCCACCATTCGGCTCAAGATAAGATCCTTTTGAGGGTAGGCGCTGTTCGGGGGGTATTCAGAGGGTATTAAGGGGGGGTCATAGAGTGTTCAGGGCGTGTTCGGGGGGTGTCTAGGGTGCAGTTGAGTGACAGAAACAGCTCAGGTTGAGCTGAGAAGTGGACGAGTGTAACCCCAAAACAGCTCAGGTTGAGCTGATAATTGTACGAGTGTAAGCCCCTGCCGGTCTTGCCGCTGGCGCCGAAGACCACGATGGGCGGCGGGGTGGGTGCCAGGGTGTAGCGGCGCAAGTTGAAACTGAAGGCAAGGTTCGAAAGCGCTTCATCTCAGTTTGCTTTCAATCGCTGAATGATCCATAGGGGGGCTCCCAAACTTATCAGAGTGAGAACATAATGGTCCATAGGGGGCTCCCCCATTTACGAAGTCAACGCGTTTTCAACTCAGGCTTCAGCTAGTTTCAACCTGCACCGCTCTACCAGGGGGTCTCGTGGGGCGCGCTGCCCCGCGGGCGTGCGCCCATCCTCGTCCACGGACCCGCTCACGTACGGCACGGTCAGGGGGTCCGCCGCGCCGTCCTCTCCGACCACCACCTCCTCGACCACTTCCACGGTGCCGTCCTCTCCGATGGCTCCCAGCAGCTGCTCCGCGCCCGCCACGCCCTGTGCGATGCCGCCGATTAGGGCCTGCCACATATTGCTCGACGAGTCAACGACGTGTACAGGCTGATTTCGGTACATCGCTTCCCGCGCTGAGGGCTGACGCTTTGTCCGCAAGTCTGTATGGGCATTCAGCGTGGAGCCCGCTTTCCCGCGCGGAGCGCTGACGCTTTGCCCGCAACTCTGTACAGGCATCTCAATCAGGCAACATACCGAAATCGGCCTATTCTGAACCCTCGTTTATCGAGTTGAATGGCATGCTATAAACGTGGCAGACAATGCCTCACAGTGCCTACCTGCGAGAACCTGATCGACGCCTCCGGCGACCTGGTCGACGCCCTGTGCCACGCTCTCTTCGGCGCCTGCGATCCGAGACTTACACCCGTTCACATTTCGGCTCAACGTTAGCGCTTTCGGTGGGATAGACGGTGCATTTATGGGTTGTTCTTGGGGTGCTTGGGGTGTATGGTAGGTGTCAGGGGGTATGCAGGCTGTATTTTGTGTCAGGAACGGCTCAGGTTGAGCTGTAAAGTGGACGAATGTAACCGCCTGCCTGTGACGCCCTTCTCGACGCCCTGCTCCGCACCCACAACTCCCGCCTCGATGCCCTCCTCAGCGCCGGCGATGCCCTCCTCAGCGCCGGCGACGCCGTCATCTAGGGTCTGGCGGATAGTGCTCGCCGCGTCATCAAACGCACGTTGCACCCACGTCTCTTGAGTTGGATGGCACCGTATGACGTGGCGAGCAACATCGGCGGATATTGCTCTGCCCGTCATCAAACGCACGTTGAACACACATCTCTTGGGTTAGATGGCACCCTGTGCCATGGAGAGCAATGTCCGCCAGGCCCTACCGTCATCGACGCCCTCTTCGGCGCCGGCGACGCCCGCCTCGACGCCCAGCTCAGCACTATTGACGTCCTCCTCGACGACCTGCTCAGCTCGATCGAAAGACTTGTCGACGAAAAGATCGGCAGCATTGACGCCCTGTTCGATGCTCTGTTCGGCGCTTGTGACGGCCTGTTCGAAGCTCTGATTGGAGCTCAAGACCGCCTGTGCGACATCCTGTTCGGCGTCTGCGACTGCTGCGGCGGTCTGGTCGACGACCTGATCTGCGCTTGCGGTGGCCTGTGCAGCAGCCTGTTCGGCGGCTGCGAGTTCCTGTGCGATGCCCTTGTCCACGTCCGCGACCACCTTTTCGGTGTCGTCGACCACCGGTTCGGTCGCTGCGAGAAATGCGTCGCCCTCTTCTGCCTCTCCGGCGGCTTGCACGCGTGCGTCTGCGGCGGCTTGCACGCGGATGGGGAGGCGCGCAGCGGCAGCGGCGCGCTGGTTTAGACGTACAGGTGCGCAACGCCGCTGTTGCGCGGCGGTGGCGGTGCGGCCGACGCGCGGGCGAGTGCCGCCGTCGACGACGGCGCTACAGGGTGCCGAGCACATCATCGACGTGGCCAGCATCGTAACGTTTTTTTGTTAGCGCAGCGGTTTACAGGCAGCGATAACTGGGTACGAACGAGGCGGTCGCCGCGTCGCGTGATGAGAATCCTGGCGTGAATGATTTGGTTGCGGGCGTTGTGCGCGCGCGGTTGTTTGTGGCTTCCACGCGTTTTGAGGTGACAAGATTACGACACCAACTTCTGCCGATGAAACACGTGGCGCGCGGTGAAACGGCCAACAGGACGTCAACCTGCCAGGTGGCGTTTTTATAGACGTTCGCGCGAAAAACCTCGAGTATTCCGAGGCGCAGGGCGGCCCACGCCATCACTTGGAGACGTGCGACAACGCTAACAAACGCACGGTGTCACGGGGCCGCGGCAAACTCTACTCCGACCTTTCTTGCCGACGCTTTGTCCGAGTGCTTGCGCGTAGGTGATGACGACTCCAGCGGTGGGCACGGCTGGTTCAGCGGTACATAACGACCCCCTTCGCCTGGGAACGGAATCCCCGGCAACGGAGGAGGAGCATGCGGCGCCGGCGCCGGCGTCCGGGGCGGCATTCGACGCCGCGCGCCGGTGTCAAGGTCGGAAGTCGTACGCGTCGTTGGCCGACCTCGGCCGCGCGATGGGGGGTCCGAGCGGCGAGTTGCCGCCCCACGAGGCGAGCGCGGATGACGCGGTTGACCGAAAACGCGGGGGTGATAACGCGTCGTTGGGAGGGGGGGCAACGTGCGCCACAGGAATGAAGCGCGCGGCATCAGTACCTTGCTTCGAGGCGGTCCGCGGAGGCCCGGCGCCGGGCAGCTCAGAGATGAAGGAGCTGTTCTTCGTCCGCCCCGACACCCGGAACTTCAACGCCAGCTACGGCACGCCGCCGCGCGAGGTGCGTCTCACACGACGCTCGGGAAATGCCTCAAGACACTTGGAACGGTCACAAAGGATTTCTGTCGGGTGCCGTCCTCAGGCGTGTTTTTTCTCGGAATGTCTCACGCGGCGGGGTGGCTCGGTCGACGGGGGGTTGCAGCAGCGCCCTGCCCTGAGCCCTGAAGTTCTCCTCGCGAGCCTCCCCTCTTGTGGGTGCGCGCGTCTCGCCCGTCGCAGATCCGTGGTCGAGCGCACACACTCCAACGGTCTCGTTGCTGAGTAGAAAGCGCCTTCTTCACATTGTGGAAGGTTGTGGGTCCAATAAAGTCTGGGGACGTCGTTGCAGGGGTTAGTCCATTGCTCAAACAGAGGTTAATCTTGCGGCGCCCCCCCCCCCTATCCACCACAACAGGTGCTGGAGGCGCAGTGGGCGTACCACGTGGCGGGGACCGGTACAAACTGCTCGCCACGTCATACACTTTGCTTGCCACGTCATTCAGCACGTTGTACACCCTCGTTCAAGTTGTTGGCTGAATCACACCCTGTGACGTGGCGTGGCGAGCGTGTGTAGCCGGCATTGGTACAGTTGCCCGTGACCATATTGTGAGGAGGCGAGTGTTGTTGAGCTTTGGAGTGTGTGCTTGGACTCTGCCATGAGGAGTGTGAGACGTGTCCGCACGAGTGGATGTTAGGCGGGGCGGCGATGAAAATCCAGACGGCGCGGGACAAGCTAGCGAGCTACATCCGAGCGCACAAGCAGGACGTGGCGTTGATAGAGAACTGTACGGCGGCTACCACCGCAGTGGTGCGCGCAGCTGGCATCCGCGCGGCAGGGGCTTACACTCGTTCTGATTCCAGCTCAACTTGAGCTCTTCTGTCCACCGTGTGAGCCAACTCAACTCATTAATGTGTCCTGAAGTTGCTCAAGTTGAGCTCTAACGTGAACGAATGTAAGCCCCTGCCGCGCGGGCGACACCGTGATCCACCTGAGCACCGCGTACGGCATGGTGAGGAACTGCCTCAGCGCCTTCGCCGCCGCCGCGGGGGGTGCCGGCAGGGGCTTACACTCGTCCACTTCTCACCTCAACCTGAACCGTTTCTGACACTCAACACATCCCCTTAACGTCTACAGACCCCCTCTAACCCCCGCCTTAAACACTCCCTAAATACCCTCTAAATACCCCTTGTCCCAGCAAAAGCGCTTAGGTTGAGCCATAAAGTGGACCGAGTGTAAGCCCCTGGGTACCGGCGCCGAGGTGCGCGAACTCAAGGTGGAGTTTCGGGGGCAGGGCCGCGAGCCGTGCGGCGAGAATGGGAAACCCCTAGCGGAGGCACTTGCGGGCAGGGGCTTACTCTCGTCCACGTTAGACCTCAACTTGAGCAACTCCAGGACACATTCATGAGTTAATTGGGTTCTACGGCGGACAGAGCAACTCAAGTTGAGCTGAAATGGGAACGAGTGTAAGCCCCTGCTGGCAGGGATGTTGGACGAGGCGGCGCTGCGCGGTCGGCGCGTGGCGCTGGTGACGTTCGACTACATCGCCAGCTGCCCGGGGGTGGTGATGCCCGTGCACGCTTTGGTAGGGCGGTGCAGGTTGATCCGAAAAAAATCACGGTGATGCGCCTGGAACTAAGCGATTGAATATATAATATGATGAACCGCCTGCAAACTTTGCTTTCGATTTCAACCTACGCCGCTACACCCTGGCGCGCCAGTGTCGCGCGCGCGGGGTACCCACCCTCCTGGACGGCGCGCACGCGCTTGGGCAGCTGCCGCTGGACTGCCACGCTTTGGAGGCCAGCGGCATCACCTACTTCATGGCAGGGGCTTACACTGTTCACTTTTCAGCTCAACCTAAGCCGATTCGGTTAAACCTCCCTGTGTCCCCCAGTCTAACAGACTGGGGCAGAATCATGCACCCAACGTATCCCACAAAATGTGCTTACGTTGAGCCAACAAGTCGATGAGTGCAAGCCACTGCTACACGGCGGACGCGCACAAGTGGCTGTTCTCTCCCAAGGGGTCGGCCATGCTGTGGGTCACTCGCGCCGCGCAGCGGGGCCTGCACCCGGCGGCGATCGGCGCTGTTTGTTCCAACAGCCCGTCCACGCAATTTCGACCCGAGGTACTCGCGGGCAGGGGATTACACTCGTCCACCTTTCGGCTCAATGTAAGCGCTTTCTGTGGCATAGGGGGTCCCTCAGGGGGTGCTTATTCGGTGTTTGAGGGTGTCATGGGTATTATGGGGTGTTTCGGGTGTATTTTGTGTCAGAAACGGCTCAGGTTGAGCTGAAAAGTTGACGAGCGTAAGCCCCTGCTTGCGGGCCTCTCAGACTTCGAGCGGCGGTTTCAATACACCGGCACGCGCGACTACACGCCGCTCATCGCCATTATAGACGCCCTGGTAGGGCGGTGCAGGTTGACCCTATCAAACCCAAATTGAAAGCGCCTGGAACTAAGCTCTTGAAACTGGAATATTATGAACCGCTTTCGGCGCCTGGAGTTAAGCGGTTGAAACTGGAATATGATGAACAGCTTTCAGCATGTTCTTTCAAATTCAACTTGCGCCGCTACACGCTGGCTTTCCGCGAGCGGCTGGGGGAGGCCGCCGTTCTGGGGTATAATCGGGGGATGGCGGTGTGGGCGCAGGAGTGGCAGCGGCTTACACTCGTCCACTTCTCAGCTCAACCTGAGCCGTTTCTGACACGAAATACACCATAGAGACCCCTCAATTACCCGTTACACCTGCTGAGCACCCCCAAACAACCCGTAAATGCTTTCCCTATTCCACAGAAAGTGCTGACGTTGAGCCGAAAGTGGACAAGTGTAAGACCTTGAGGAGTGGCTGGCAGCGCTGTGGGGCACGGAGACGCTGGTGCCGGCGGAGTGCACTGGATTCATGGCTCACGCCCGGCTGCCCGTGACGGTAGGGCGTTGCAGGATGACCTATCAAACGCAAATTGGACCCGCCTGGAACTAAGCCCTTGAAACTATAATGTGATGAACGGCCTTCAAAATTTGCTTTCAAATTCATCTTGCGCCGCTACATGACGGCGGCGGCGGCGTCGCTGCTTTTGAATAGCATGCTGAAGGAGGAGAGGGGGATCCACGTCATGGCGTTTTCGCTGGTCAAGGTAGGCCGGTACAGATTGTACCGTGTGTGCAAGCATGGAATAAGACATTAATGGGGATAGCGTGTCTGACGCCACGCCTGTGCGTGCTGCTCTGTCATCTTATCACGTGCTACTATGTCGATACTCGTAGCACCTGGTTTCCGCGCTTGGAACTAAAGTGTGTTAAACTGGTTTCAAGTTTGCTTTCAGACTCAACTTGCGCCGCTACTTGAAGGCGGGCGATTCGGCGCCAAGCCACTGGGTGCGGCCGTGCATGCAGCTCTTCGTGAGCCGTGACGACGTGCGGGTACTGGGCGCCGCGGTGCTCGAGCTGGCGCCGGCGGCGGAGGCGGCGGCTACATGCGCGGCAGCCTGGAGGCAGGGGCATACACTTGTTCACGTGAGACCTCAACTTGAGCAACTCCAGGACACATTCACGAGCTGGGTTACACGTTGAACAGAAGAGCTCAAGTTGAGCTGAAATGGGAACGAGTGTAAGCCCCTGCCTGGGGGTCGAGCGTTTGCTCGAGGCGGCAGCAGCGGCGGGTGTTGTCGGGCGATGCCAATAGCACCAGTGCGGGGGAGGAGGGGTCAATCAAACAGGGGGAGTCGCGGTCGATCGAGGTGGACGCGGAGGAGGGGCACAAAGTCACCGTGGGTTTCTCCGTCCCCGCACCGCCTTCACAGGGGGCGAAGCAAAGTGCGCAGCGCAGCGACTCCGCCAGCGACCTGCACTCCCTGCACTCTGTGTCCGGCTGTACGGTCAAGGGCTTCTCGGTCGCGAGCGAGGGCGAGGGTGCTACCACGGAGGGAGCCAACTCACCCCTGGATGCCGCCTTCGCCGTGGTGAGGGATGCTGCGGCCGCCACGTGGGAGCGCAATGCTGGCAACCATGTCGCCGCACAGCAGGCCCACGCCCCCCACGCCCCCCACGCCCTGCGCTTCGGCGCCCGCCATTCCGGCGCGCTTCAGGGATCTCTCCAGGGCTCTCTGCATGGAGTCGCCTTCCAGGGATTCCAGGGTTCGGGTCCGGGTTCTCCGCAGCACTCGCCGGGGTCCTCCCACGGTGCATTGCACACGCTCGCGGAGGGGAGGTCGTGGTCTCCTGCGGAGGAGGAGGTTGTATTCTCCTTCAACGGGCTTGGACGTCACATCAACGGCCAAGTAGAGTCCCCCGCCGCCGCCTCCGCCTCCCCATCTGCCTCATCCGCCTCCACCTCCGCAGCCGTTGCAGTGGCGGTCGGCGGCGGCGCGATTCACAAGCGGGGCCCCGCGGTTGGCGGCCACGCGGCGCAGTCCCCCATGTCGGTCATGGACCTGAGCGTGGGGAGCGTGGGGTCTGTCGGCGCCAGTGTCGGCTCGGTCGACGGCGCTGGGTTCATGCACCCCAACTGGCTCACCACCGCTGCTCACCAGCAGCAGCGCCAGGACCACCAACACCACCACCAGGGGCACTGAAGTGGCAACAGGTCTATGTCTGGACACTAAACCCTAAACCACCACTACCACCACGATTAGCTACAATCATCAGACCCCTATACCACCTTTTAATAAATATTCGCCTCTTACCACCACCACCACTGGCAAAACCGGCAGCGGGGGTACTGAAGTGACCACAGGTTAGGGTACTGCACAGTAGTCGGGCATCCGAGATATAACGCTGGCGAGAGATAGCGAGCGAGGACTTCAATTGGGGTGGGGGATGTAAAGACGTGAAAAAGTAGACTTGAAGACTTGAGCTGCTACGCGGCCCACGGACCCGCTGTATAAGAAAATTAGCCTCTCAGTGGTGAATTCTGGAAACACAATGTATCTCAAAATTGCCTTCCGGCCCTCCGACCGGCCGACACCGTCTATAAATAGGCCGATCTCGGTTTATCGCCTGGGTGTAGTGCCAATACAGAGTTGCGGGCAAATCGTTAGCGCTCCTTGCGGGAAAGCGGGCGTCAGGTTGAATGCCAATACAGAGTTGCGGGCAGAGCGTCAGCGCTCGGCGCGGGAAGCGATATACCGAAACCGGCCTATTAGTGATTGCCGACCGGACGAGTCCGACCACCCAATGTTTCTTATACATCGGGTCCGTGGGCCGTGTAGTGTGTGAACACCTTTCACACAAAGGGCGTCTTCTGTCTTTCTATTTGGGAACATGCGCTAAGTGGACGGTGGCAATTACTAAACGGACTACACCGCACCCCTCCCGTACTCACCGGCAAAACAGCTTGGGGGATGTACGAAGGTCACACCAAGCTCGTAACTTCCCTCCTCTTTCGCCATCGCCTGCTCTTCTCTCAGCGCCTCGCGCCGTGGCTCGCGGATCAAGCCACGGTATTCAATGTAAACGGAGATATTGATGGGCATCGAATACGGAGGTTTCCATATTGATGGGATATGACGTGTGCCGCAGGCGAAGAAATGTTTTAATGTGATATTAATGGTTTCAATAACGCCGAATCTTCAATTCAATGTCATGAATGTTAGTCCCCCCCGCCGGGCGCCGGCCCCTGGGAAACTCTGAAAAAATATGCGTGCAGGGTACAAAATACGAAATTTTGAGAAATGGACTGTCTATTTTTGATTGAGTATCTTTTGACTTGTAACAGCTTTTAGTCTGAGGGTTTTGAGCACGGAAGTTTAGTAGTTTTGACCACATTTCAGTGTAAAAGGTGGTCACAAGTGCCAGTTGTGCATGAGTTTGGCGTTTTTGAAAGTATTAATAGTACCCGACATGTATTGATAGAATACGAATACTATGAAACTGGTAGTAATGGAATTCTGATACATGGTATTTCAAAGGATTCTCTTTAGATTTTGATTTTAATTCCAGCTATTTCGTTTGAATATGAATGATGTCGAATAGATTAACACTTAATACCGTGGCTTGCTCGCGGTCCTACGGGGCGCCGCGACCGCCTTTCTGGGGTACGCCGGAGCGCTGTTCTCCTTTAGCTTCTGTGCCGGTGCCGACGCCGACGTTTGCACGTGTGCCCCGCGGCCGCCGCCGCGCACCAGACGCGCGGGCTTCGCCTTGATGTCCTTGCATTGAGGGATGTGGCGCTCCGCAGCCTTTTCGCTGTAGCGGCGTTGGCAGTGCGGGCAGGGCACCAAATCGTCGTCGTACGGGGCGGGTGCACCATCATCTCCCCCGCCGCTGCCGCCGCCATTGGCGCCTGGCCTCGTTGTAGCGGCGCAAGTTGAAATTGAAAGCAAAATTGAGGCAAAATTGAAAGCACTTATCATGTTTCGGTTTCAAGCGCTTGGTTCCAGGCGCTTTCAACGCGGGTTTCATACGGTCAACCTGCACCGCCCTACCTCCCGGCGCGCAAGCCTGCGCGGAACAGCTCGCTCTGGCGCTTCCACTTGGGGAGCTTGCCCGGCGCCGCCCCTCGCGCCGGTTCCTCCGCCCCGGTGTAGCGGCGCAAGCTGAATTGGAAAGCAAATTTTGAAAGCGGTTCCCCATATTCTAGTTTCAAGCGCTGAAACCAGGCATGCTTTCAACTCGGGTTTTGATGCGGGCAACCTGCACCGCCCTACCGCGGAGGCAGCACGCTGCTGCTTGAGGGGCTGTCGCGCGCCTTTAGCTGCCCCGCCGCGCGACCCCGCCCGAACACCGGACTCCTGTTCAAACTGTGCGATGTCCGTGCCCTCTGCGCGATTCGACTTGGAGTTGAACTGCTTCCGCTTAGATTCGAAAACCTTGGCGCAGATACGGGAGTGAATCGCGTGAGCTTTCGGAACAAACTTTCGGTCGCAAAGCTTGCACTGCATGAGGTCCGTCGGCTCTGGGGCATCTGCACCTTCCGGGATGACCATGCCAGCCATCTCTGGTGGCAGGTCATTGGACCTGTCATTAGGGGCTTACACTCGTTCACTTCTCAACTCATCTTAAGCGCTTTTTATGGGATAGGGGGTGCGCGAAGGGTTTTTTAGCCCGTGTCAAGGGGGTGTCAGGGGGTGGTTGAGGTGTATAGGGTGTTTTTGTGTGTCAGACACGGCTCAAGTTGAGCTGAAAAGTGAACGAGTGTAAGCCTCTGCCTGTCACCGCCGCCGCCTCCGTATTCTCCCACATCGCCGCCGGAGAAGCCACCTCTGCCCAAGGGCTTACACTCGTCCACTTTTCTGCTCAACTTGAGCCGTGTCTGACACAACAAAACACCCTACACATCCCAAACACCCCCTCACACCCCCTTAACACGGGCTACATTACCCCTTACGTACACCCCCTATCCTATACAGAGCGCTCAAGTTGAGCTGAGAAGTGAACCAGTGTAAGCCCCTGCCTCTGCCATTCGAGTTGTCCTGCGGCACAGGCGAGGGCGTGTCGGGTTGTTGCGGCGGTGACACCGGTTTCTGCTGCAGCCGGGCTGGGCGGCGGCTGCGGCTTGCCTGCTCCTTGTTGTAGCGGCGCAAGTTGACTTTGAAAGCAAAACTTGAAAGCGGTTCATCATATTTGAGTTTCCACGCTTAGTTCCACACGGTTTCGACATGGGTTTGATAGGGAGGGTCAATCTGCACTGCCATACCTTGTGCGACGGCGGGTTGTACCCCCCGAGGCTAACATCGTCTTGGTCGTGGCCGTAGTCCCCGCCACCACCGTAACCACCGCCAGCCATGGATCCGCCATCGCCGTTGCCGCCATCACGCCCGGACGTCGCCCTCGATTCAAGGGCTTACACTCGTTCACTTTTCAGCTCAAGTTGAGCCGTGTTTGACAAACAAAAACACCCTGCACATCCCACACACCCCATTAACATGGGATACACAACCCCTACGCGCACCCCCTGTCCCAAAGAAAAAACTCAAGTTGAGCTGAGAAGTGAACGAGTGTAAACCCCTGCCTCGAGTTGTTGGCCGTCGCCCCGGTCCGCCCATGGGGTGTCGCTGCCGTCGCGTCTTCGTCTAAGGCCAACCTCGGTCCCGTCACTGCTCCTCCTCTAGTCCCCACCCCCCGAGCTCCCCCGACT
>Ga0307488_10001581_pt1 | contig 19044 bp, 20 predicted proteins | sample SB02metaG_FD_202248 | JGI IMG/M metagenome (GOLD analysis project Ga0307488, IMG submission 202248) | Sea-ice brine microbial communities from Beaufort Sea near Barrow, Alaska, United States - SB 0.2 | ecosystem: Environmental > Aquatic > Marine > Coastal | place: USA: Alaska | collected... | reverse complement strand
ATCCTTTTTCTTGAGAGCAAACTAGCTAGTATTAGGGTGAATTTCATCATCATCATTCTTACCATTAATTTAAAGGCGATTAACTTGTTGTATCACCCTGATTTTTACTAACGTACCGTACTATTTGAAGATTAACTATATATATAAAATAAGATTTTTATTGTTATATGGCAGATTTGGATAATAGTGATTTACGTGTTCATTTATCGCAAATTGAGGCGCTAGACTCGGGCATTGAACCATAGGCTATGATGTTTCGTGTGCTGGTTTGGCTGACCCAACTTCGATAAAAAGCCCTGACTGCAAACTAATGAAGTTAACTTGTCCTTGTGACATCAGAGTATTCGACGGATCAATAGTTTGTAACTTTAGTTAGCTTGCATGTTCACGTTGACAGTTACTATCCTGCCTATATGCCCTTTAATGAGAAAGGCCTTATAGGCAGGTGAAAAGCAACCGTCTTATAATGCACTCAATATGGCGTATGAAAGCCAAAATTGTAAGTTAAAAAATTTTATCGACAACATTTTGTTGTAACTCAAATAAATTGTGTCACAAATGCTAATACCGCTAGAAAAACAAATCCCAATGCCATGCGCAAAGTTAATGTAGCCGCGTTCGCATCGTTACCGCGTTTTTTTACTGGTAATGCATTAACGGCACTTACAGCGAAGCCGACAAAATGAGTTTTGAGGTTGTCAGCGAATCTGGCTAAGCCAACTCCTGCGGCCGGTAACGCCTTTCTATATATCCACTCAAAATCGAGGTTGACTGATTTTAACTCAGGTGGATAAAGCCCTTTTTTATTTAACCAAACAAAGGCTAAAGCAGAGAAGAACAATAACTGTAGCTGGGTCAATGTATGAGTAAGGTCATACGGTACGTAACTATTCTCCCAAGGCAACATTTGATACAGAAACTCAGGGTAAGTGCCGACTAGGATACACATAAATGCAGCGATGCCCATCGCGACTAGCATGTTGGTAGGTGCTTCTTTGGGGCGCAAACCTGAATCATGAGCAAAGAAAGCAAAGAACGGGATTTTTATGCCTGCATGGTGGAATACGCCTGCTGAAGCAAACAATAACATTAACCATAAATACTCGTGGCCGGCTTCAATCATAGCAGCCATGACCATACTCTTACTTACAAAACCACTAAACAATGGGAAGGCTGAAATAGATGCTGCGCCGATAATACAGAAAAACGTCGTTTTCGGCATTGTCTTGTATAAGCCACCTAAGTTTGACCCATTTACATGCCCCACGCGGTGCAGAACTGCGCCCATTGTCATAAATAATAAGCCTTTAAATATAACGTCATTAAACGCATGAGCAACGGTACCGTTGAGAGCCAACGCTGTACCGATACCAATACCACAAACCATGAAACCAAGTTGGTTTATTAAGCTATACGCTAATACCTTGCGAAGATCATTTTCAATAACGGCGTAAAATATTGGGAAGCAAGTCATTGCAGCACCAATATAAACTAACAAATCTTCACCTGGGAAGGTTCTGGCTAGCATATAGATAGCGACTTTAGTGGTAAATGCTGACAAGAATACGGCACCGGCTGGCGTAGCTTCAGGATAAGCATCTGTTAGCCATGAATGCATGAAAGGGAAGGCCGCTTTGATACCAAATGCGATAAGGAATAACCAAGATGCCAATGAGCCAAGACCAATATAGCCGATCTCTAAAGAGCCGGTTTGCTGAAAATAGCTAATAGCACCAATAAGTAATAATACGCCTGATAGTACTTGGATAATTAAATAGCGTATACCTGCGGCTTTAGACGCTTTAGTTCTGCGTGCAAAAACCAGGAAAGCAGATGTTACGGCAAGCAATTCCCAAAAAATAAATAAGGTAATAAAGTCGCCGGCGAATACCGCACCTACTGCACTGCCTGCATATAGTAAGCCTGCTACTATTTGCACTTTATCTTTCACATGCAAAGCATAAATAAGACAAATAAAACACGCTAAGTGAAACAGATAAGCAAACAGTAAAGTCAGTTTTGCATCTTGTTCAGTGACTTGTGCACCGACATCCATAATTTGGAGGGTGAATGTGTGCAATTGAATGCTAATTGGCGTTAGTTGGTCAGCGTTAAGATAAATTAATATACCATTGACCAACGGAACTAAAACTAGCAGGTAGCGAAACCTGACGGGTGCAATAGCGGCAAATAATGCAGCTAAGAAAAACGGTAAAAAAGCCGGAATAGCATAACTCATGAATGCGACTCCTCATCCGTACTATTAAGGGCATGCTCTACATCGACTCGAGGTACTATTTGTTCTACTTCATCTTCACGCTTGTCATAGAAGTGTTCATCACGCATAACAAATTTCCGCATTCCCGTCGCAATAATAACAAGCACAACACACGCGACAAAACCGTAGATGGCATAAAAAGCAGGGATCTCATCATACGATAAGTAAATATGTCGGTGCACAACAAAGTCAGCAGCAACTAACAATATACAGATCGCGTAAAATATACGGATCATCCAAGTGACATTTCTAGGGTTGTCGAAAAAGTGGACTTTTTGCCCCGTATTATTTGTTTCAATCTTCATTTCGATACCTTAAAAATTTGTCAGTGTTGATGAAAGTCGATAAAACACTTGTGGATCAAAGAACAAATAAATTGTTATGAATGTTGGAATAGCCATACCAATGAGGCAGGCTAAGGGGGCTTCTTTTATTCCTTCACCAACGGGGTGTCCGCTAGCGTGATTTCCCTCAGTGCTAGATTTCACTGGCTTATTGAAAAACGCGGTCATCGGAATACTCAGTAAGTAATAGATATTGAGTAATGAACTGACCGTTAAACCAATAAGCACTGCCCAATAGGTGGCTGCAGGCCCCTGAAAGCTTAAACCGCCGGATATCAAATACCACTTACTCCACATACCGCCGAAGAAAGGCAAACCGATAATACTTAAGGTGCCAATCGTAAACACAATAAAAGTAAATGGCATAACGCGACCTAAGCCGGCCAATTCGCTAACGTATTTTTTATGACTCGCTACTAGAATTGCACCAGCTGCAAAAAATAAGGCTATTTTGGCAAACGCATGCATCGCAATGTGCATTGTGCCACCCAATATACCTGCCTCATTGGCCAACAGTGCGCCTAAAATAATGTAGCTTAGTTGGCTTATTGTCGAATAGGCTAAACGTTCTTTTAAATTGTCCTTTGTTAACGCAATAAATGATGCAAGAACAATGGTCGTTAACGGTATCCAAATTAACCAATGGTTGGCACCAGATTCAGTAATGAAGTCGGTACCAAAGATGAATACAACAACCTTCATCACTGAGAATACGCCCGCTTTAACAACCGCTACCGCATGCAATAACGCACTAACGGGGGTTGGCGCAACCATTGCTGCAGGTAACCATTTGTGCAGAGGCATTAAACCCGCTTTACTGATACCAAAGAGAAACATCAATAAAAGAGGGGCAGCCCAAATCATATCCAGATTGTCAGCTAAAATACCCCCTTCTTGAAAAGTAAGGGTACCTGAAACAAAATACACAATGACCATTGCAGGAAGGAAAAATAAGATCGATGACCCCATTAATATGAGGATATAAGTTTTCCCTCCTTTTCTGGCATCCCGAGTGCCTGCATGAGTAACAAGCGGATAGGTTGATACTGTTAATATTTCGTAGAATAAAAATAAAGTAAATAAGTTATCTGAATAGGCTACGGCCATAACGCCAGCGATGGCGACAGCAAATAAAACATAAAAACGCGTTTGTTGTTTTTCGTTGTGCGCGCGCATGTAGCCAATTGCATAGATTGATGTGGCAATCCATAAACCACTAGCAATTAGCGCAAACAAGCTGCCAAAGGCCGTTGCAGAGAAGGCAATTGATAAACCTTTAATCGGCTCAGCAAAAGTGAACCTGGATGCTGCCACGTCTTTTGCATGGTCCAGGTCAAGGCTGAGGTAGATGTCAACGTTGATAATAAACAGGATAATAGCAGTCACAATAGTGACTGTTTCGCGCAAGTTAATGTGTTTATCTAATCTGGATATGATAATAGCCCCAACAATAGGGATTATCATAGAAAGAATTAATAAATCGGTTAAAGCTAATTGGGTCATCATTATTCCTATTGCTTCAACAGTGCAGTTGCAGCAGATGATGCCGCTTCAAAAGATAATTCAGTATTTAAGCCAAAAAATATACATAAAATGGCTCCAATCCAAAGGGCGGCAGACATGGTCTTTGGTGTTCTAGCAATTGCTGAGTCACCGCTTGGCACGTCTTGTATATGTACCTTGCGTTTGCTTCTGAAATACAGGTTTTCAACTATTTTCCAAACATAGCCGATAGCCAGTACTGAACCTAAAACAATAGTGATAACGACAATCCACATACCTTTTTCAACCGCAGCTTCGAGTAAATACCATTTTGTAACAAAGCCGACAGTCCCCGGCACGCCTATTAGACTAAGCCCTGCCAATGTAATGGCTGCAAATGTCCAAGGCATGTCTCTGCCTAAGCCTCTTAAACTACCTAATTCAGTGGTGTTGGCTCGATATAGCAGAATGCCGGCACCAATAAATAAGGTTGATTTAATCAGGGCGTGATTGAATAAGTGCAGAATGGCGGCCGTTAATCCTAGTTGGCTCACTAGTGAAAAGCCAATCACAATATAACCAATTTGTGCAATACTCGAAAATGCTAAAAGTCGCTTCATTTCAGTTTGTTGCCACGCACGGTATGAGCCATAAATAACGGCGACACAACCTAACGACAACATAATTTGTGGCAGCAACATATTTACCCAATAGTCGACGGGGTAGAGATCGTAAAGAATACGAAGTAACACGTATATTGATACCTTCGTTGCAGTAGCAGATAAGAATATGCCGACTGTTGATGGGGCTTGGCTATAAGCGTTTGGCAACCAACTGTGTAAAGGGAATATTGCCGCTTTAAGCGCAATGCCCATCACCATAAAGATAAGTGCAGTTTCTACTAATTGCATGTCTTTGAATGAATCGAATCGACTGGCGATATCAGCGGTGTTCAGACTGCCAGAAGCAGCGAACAAAAAGCCCACGCCGATGAGAAAAAATGTTGCGCCGATAGTACCCAATATTAAATATGAAAACGCCGCGGTCAGGGCTTTTCTATTTTTGCCCATACTAATAAGGGCATAGGTAGCTAATGATGATATCTCTAAGAAGACAAACAGATTAAATATGTCACCTGTTAATGCAATGCCTAAAAGGCCTAATAAGCATAACTGAAAGGCAGCATAAAACAGCGGGATCATCTTCTCTTCAATTTCATCGGGCACACTGCGATAAGCAAATAAGCAGGAAAGGCAACCCATTGCGCTAACGATGAGAGCAACAAATGCATTCAATGAATCAATTTTGTACTCAATGCCCCAAGGCGGACGCCAGCCACCTAATTCATAAATAACATGACTACCGTCAATGACTTCATAAAGAATGTAGCAAGAGATTGCCAATGATATTAAGCAAACAATGAGTGTTAACAACCACGTCACTTTTTCCGATGGAATTAATGCGGTTATTGGTGCGACCATCAAAGGGATGACAATCAATAAGATGGTAAGTTGTTCCATTATTCTTTTTCATCCATAGCCGAAATCTCATTTTCTTCGACGGAGTTATAAGCTTCTTTTATTCGAATAACCAATGCGAATCCCAAAGCGGTTGTAGCGACACCAACAACGATAGCGGTCAGCATAAGCACTTGTGGGAGCGGGTTTGAATAAACACTGTATTCTTCACTGATAATCGGCACAGTGCCGCCCGTCACTTTACCTAAACTGACATAAAATAAAATAACGGCTGTTTGGAACATCGATAATCCAGCTAGTTTTTTGATTAGGTTCGACCTGCTCATGAGGGTATAAAGACCAACCATCATAATAGCAACAATCAACCAATAGTTAATATGTCCAACAATGTACTCAATCATTCCGGTGCGACCCGTCTTGCAAAGGTGAAAAACAATAACACCATAACTGACGCTACCGTGATGCCTACACCAAGTTCAATAATGATAATACCAAGATGTTGTCCAGCAACTGGGGTGCTAGCTAGAACGCTGTAATTCAAAAAGTTGCCGCCAAGTATCATTGAAGCAACGCCGACACCACCGTAAATCAGCACGCCTAAACTTGCACCAATGCGCAGTATATATTCAGGAATAAGCTGTAATGCAGCATCAAGACCGTAGGTAAGAGAATATAATAAAATGGCAGAACTAAAAATTACACCCGCTTGGAAACCGCCACCAGGACTATAATCACCATGAAATTGTACATAAAGTGCAAACAAGATAATAATTGGAGAGAGCCATTTAGTGACCACTCTTAGAATGAGATCATTTGCCATTGGATACCTCTTTTATTCTTAGCTTTTTTCTTGAACCCAGTAACATCAGAACACCAATACCTGCTGTCAACACGACGGTTACCTCACCTAAAGTATCAAAGCCTCTATAACTTGCTAATACAGCGGTAACTAGATTTGGCACACCGGTCTCTTCTTGTCCTTTCTCAATATATCGTGCGGCAACCTGCATATGTGGTGCGCTTTGCGGATCGCCTAACTCAGCAATGTCATGCGTACCATAAATAAGCAGTCCACCCATTATTATACAAATAATAAGTGGAGCGGTGCGTGATTTTTGCGTGGAGACGAGTTCGTGACCATCTTTAATTGAAGCTAAAGTGACTAGCATGAGAACCGTTGATATGCCGGTGCCAACTGCTGCTTCTGTAAATGCAACATCGGGCGCGTCTAAGACCACAAACAGACCAGCGACCAGCAAGCTATATAAACCAAATAACATTGCCATTGCAAATAGATGACGTGTTTTTAATACAGCTAAAGCCATGACCAAGAGAAAAACGAGGAGAACTAAATTGACGACTAGGCTCATTCGCTTTCCTTATCAATTTTGAAACTACTGATATGTATTTTTTGATTATGTATTAAGCCCCAGCGCCATGCATTATTTGCTAGTGCATAGGATGAAACAGGGCTTGTAAATAAAAGGAATAAAAAGATCAAAACAAGTTTAGCAATAACGTTGATTGAGTCTGCATGACAGGCGAGTCCTGATAAAATCAAAAACGAGCACAGCGTGTCAGTTATGCCAACCGCATGCAATCTAGCATACATATCGGGCAGCCGGAGTAAGCCGAACGCACCAACAAGCCCGAGAAAGCAACCCATACCAATGAGCACAAAGCCAAATATTTCAAGCATCTTGGTCTCCTTTTTGTTTGATCAACGCGTTTTCGATGTTACTTTTTTCATCGTCTTCACCATCTATTTTTTCTGGTTCGCTATTATTTGCAAAAAACTTACCTCTTTCGACTAATCTTAAAGCTGCAATAACGCCAACAAAGTTGAGTAATGAATAAAGTAACGAAATATCTAATAAATCATGACGCCCTGTAAAAAAAGCAAAAATAGCTACTAACAGTACGGCTTTAGTACCAAATAAATTCACAGCGAGAATACGGTCAAATACGCTTGGACCTAATAAGGCTCTACAAACGCCTAATGCCATTGCAATCAAGATAGCTAGTGCGGCAACGAGGTAATATTCGGTCATTGGTTAATATTCTCTATCGTTTTTATCTGATATTGTTTTGGCATGATATCCAAAATATCACCGTGTGCAAGGTCTTGCGCACCTTGTTCACTGATGGTATGCACTAAAAGGGTATGTTCCGACAAGGCTATACTGGCGGAACCCGGCGTAAGTGTTATTGCATTAGCATAAAGTACTTTTGCAACGTCATTGTCGAAAGGGATTTCAATAGTAATAAAAGTTGACTGCACCGGCCTTATACCTAGTACTCTTAGCGTCACATCGTAATTTGAGACCACAATTTTATAGAATAATTGACCGAGGAATTTAACTAAACTGATGGTAACGAAAAATGTATATTGCTCTTGATCTATTCGCAACATGCGTTTGGTTAACCAAAGAGAAATAAGAACTGAGATAACGCCGAAACTTAACATCAGAGGTTCGTAGATACCGGACAACAACAACCAAACGATGACTAATATCACGCCTAGTCTAAATAAATGACTCAAATATTATCTCCTAGTACTGTAAAGGATAGGGTGTTGTTATAAACAAAAAATAACACTAGGTCATAAAACTCAGTATTTATTTACTAATCGCGTTAATTTAACAATTCATTAACGCTAATACAATAAGTGAAGTTAAGTAGTTACTTTATTTAATTTTATTTTAGTTTCAAGCATGCTTCAAATCGCTATACTCACTATAAACTAAGTATGGCAAATACCAAATGAATTTAATTATTACTGGAATGTATAGTGGGCTTCTAGGCCTCGTTTTTCTTGCGTTGTCTATCCAAGTTATTAAAGTCAGAAGAAAGCATATGGTTAGTTTAGGTGATGGAAATATAGACGGTTTGCAAAAAGCGACAAGAGCACACGCAAACTTCACTGAATACACGCCAATATGTTTGATTCTATTGTTGATAGCAGAAATGACTTCTCAAGCCGATGTTTTTTTGCACATTTGTGGCATTCTACTATTATACGGACGCATTGCTCATGCCTATGGCTTAGTCACTGCATCAGGTGCAAATTGGGGACGTATTAGCGGGACTGTAGCTACATTTTCTGTATTAATTGCATTGTCATTGTGGAATATGTTCATCGTAGTTGCTCAGCTTATTTAGTTTACCAATGTATTCGTCTGCAAATAAAAAGGCCATCGCAAATACGATGGCCAAAGGGAAGTTACTCATGTTTACCTTTTGATAGAACTTCAAAGCTAGGGAATTCTTCGTCGCTCTATCTAAGACATTTGTTTAATACTTACTTATTTTCAATAATCTGACTGCCTATTTCGATGCGTCTTGGCTTTTTCGCTTCAGGGACAACCCTTTCAAGATCGACATGCAGTAGACCATTCTCTAAATCGGCGGTCAGTACTTTAACGTTGTCGCCAAGTTGGAATTTTCGTTCGAAGTTTCTTTCTGAAATGCCTTTGTGTAAAAATTTACGGCTTTCGTCAGGCGTTTGTTCTTTGCTACCACTGATAATGAGCGTGTTTTCCACAACCTCAATAACAACATTGTCTTTGGCAAAGCCAGCAACCGCCATCGTAATTCGATATTTGTCATCTTCGAGTAATTCGATATTGTACGGAGGATAAGTGTTTTGTTTTTCATTCCTTGCTGCCGCATCAATGATAGATGCTAAGTGGTCTGAACCAATGAATGAACGGTATAGTGGAGATAGATCGATAGTACGCATAGTCATATCCTTTTACTTTTAAGCAATATGTTTAAATTAAGTGCCCCGACAATTCGGCGGCGGTTTTGTGGACCCTTTCGGCGACCACAATACATATATGAGAACAGAATTAAGTTTTTCAAGAATAAAATGATATTATTTTTCATGAAATTATTAAAGTGCAATTAAATCATGTGGTTGGTGGTTTTTTATTTCGAATGTGATTTAATGATCAATGCGGAGAAGTGTAATAGCGTATGCAAACGTAATTGAGAGCAAACTCACAACAAAATATTATAGCTGCAGTGTTTTGATATTGAAGTTTTCACATCAATTTGCGTCGCGGATTATTAACCGCAACGCCTCTCCCGAACTGATTATAATCCGAACTTCTCTACGATAACTTCTTCCAATACAGCGAGAGGAAGCGATCCACTGCCAATGATGGCGTCATGAAATACACGTATATCGAAATTAACACCTTGTTTGGTTTCAACTCGTGCACGTAGTTCACGAATTTTGAGTTCACCAATTTTATAAGAGAGTGCTTGGCCAGGCCATGATATGTAACGGTCAATTTGATCTTCAACGGATTTATCGGTCAACGCAGTGCGTGCCGCTAGATAATCAATGGCCTCTTGACGTGTCCAGCCGAAGGCATGTATTCCAGTATCTACAACTAACCTTACTGCTCGCCACATTTCATAGCCTAAACGCCCAAAATCGCTATATGGATCTGTATAAAAACCGGCTTCTTTACCTAATCGCTCGGAATAAAGTCCCCAACCTTCGGAGAAAGCGCTGTGGTTTAGGGTTTTCCTAAATTCGGGTAAGTCTAGCTCCATGGCGATGGCGTTTTGTAAGTGATGACCAGGAACCGCTTCATGCAAACTCAATGCCTCAAGGTTATAAAGGGGTTGTTGAGCTGGCACCGAGTTTAGGAAATAGGTGCCCGGTGTACGGTTATCTGGCGGCGGCATATAAAATGCGCCGCGACTCGCTGAGCCTTTAATTGTAAATGTATTTCTGGGTAAATTACCAAAAAAGAAAGGGAGTTTTCCATACATTTTTTGCGTAATAAAAGCAGTTTTTTCTAGCACATCTTGTTCGTTATCTGCATAAAATTGGTCTGAACTCGCTAAAAATTCCAAAAATTCTGCATAAGTACCTTCAAAGCCAACTTGCTTGATAATTGCCAGCATTTCTTTTTTGATACGGGCAACCTCGGACAAGCCTAAGTCATGTATTTGTTGAGCACTGAGGGTGGTTGTTGTGTAATATTCGATTGCGTAAGCGTAATACTCTTTTCCACCTTTGACAGACGCTATACCTGCTTTCTTGCGACAATTTGGCATGTATTGTTGAGTGAAAAAGTCCAACATTTCTTGATAAGACGGTACCACATGAGACTTAATAAGTTGCTTAGCTTGGGTACTGTAATTTTGTTTCTGCTGTGAAGTAAACGTCGTTGGAAAACGCGTAAACGGTTCAAAAAGAGCACTGTTTTCAGCATCGCTAACAATATGTTGTTGGATAGTTTGAGCATAGTTTCTGAAACTGTCACAAGCATGCACAAAACCCGCGCTCACACCTTGTTTCATTAAGTCTATATTTTCACGATTAAATCGCGGATAGTCTGCTAAGCTAATTAAAAAATTCTCATAATCTTTACTGTTCAGAAATGCCATATTAGCCGGCGCTTCAGCAAAATAGGTATGCCAACCACTCAAAAAGTTAATTGGGAAAAACTTGTCTTGGTACCGATAGTACTGTTGCTCAAATTCTCTTTCATATTTGAACAAACGATAACTCATTAAGTTGTCTTCACTTAATTTTTTACTATTTATGCTGGACAGTTGGTTGAGAACTTTCGCATTAAAGGCTTTGCGTCTTGCGATACCTTGCACAGAAAAATCAGCTAGTTTACCGTTTGGTTTCCAGGCATCAGGGTCGGTTCTAAAGAATACTTTTTCTTTCTGTGCTTCTTGCCAATGTTGGTTGAGTAGGGCATGCAAGTCTTCGTTATTATCTGCTTTTGCGTTACCGTTTATAAATAAAAGAGTGACAACTAAAAATGAGATTGATTGAAATGTCGATTTTAGAACGTTTTTGGCATTGAAGGCCGAGTCATTCGTTAGGTTGCGCATGCAATTCCTGTAAAGTCTTTATATGTTAAAAAGAAGACTACTATAAAAGTGCTTAAATAAAAAATTAACCCCGTTGAAATGAAGTAATTGAGCTGCGGATCTAAATCAAGCTAGAGTCTTGAGTTGTGAAGAACCGTGACCTGCATTTTGTTTTGTATAACGCTCAATGAAAACGTTACATAGGGGCTGTATTTATTTACGTTGCCCCTTTTTATCGATAGCGCTGGATATAGTGAATGTTTTTATTTGTTGTGACGAGCTTTCAATACTTCAATAGCGTCGTTTAATGAGAGGTTACTGGCTTGTAGCAACACAATTAGGTGATATAACAAGTCAGCGGATTCATTTTTTAGTTCATCTAAATCTTGAACTGCGGCTGCAAGGGCTGTTTCAACACCTTCTTCGCCCACTTTTTGTGCAATACGCTTAATGCCTTTGCTGTAGAGCTCAGCCGTATAGCTGGTGGATGGGTCCGCTTCTTTGCGTTCTGCCAATACTTGCTCTAACTCAGCAAAAAAAGTCATCGTTGGCGGCTCACTATTGAACCAGCAAGTACTAGCACCGGTATGGCAAGTAGGACCATTTGGTTTAGCCAGAATTAACAGAGAATCTTGATCACAATCTGCTGAAATATCGACTAGATCTAGAGTGTTGCCAGATGTTTCGCCTTTCATCCATAAACGTTGTTTGGAACGACTGAAAAAAGTGACCTTGCCAGAATCAAGGGTCTTAGCTAACGCTTCTTGATCCATATAACCCTGCATCAAGACACGGCCGGAATGGGAATCTTGTATTACCACCGGTAATAAATTGTCCATCTTTTTCCACGCTAATTGCTTCGATGTTTCGTTCGTGATTTTCATTCTACTTCCTATTGAGTCAACACGCTTTTGTTGCGCATTGCTATTCCTTGAGTGGATAGCCAGGCTTTTAGTTCAGGTATATCTATAATCGCTTTATGAAAGACGGACGCAGCGAGTGCACCATCAACATCGGCTTGATTATAAACGTCGGCAAAGTGCTGCATTTCACCTGCGCCGCCTGAGGCAATCAGGGGAACGTTACAAACGGCTCTTACAGCAGCGAGCTGCGCGATGTCATAACCGTTGCGAACTCCATCTTGATTCATGCAATTTAAAACAATTTCACCAGCGCCATGCGACTGAACTTCTTTTACCCAGTCGATGGTTTGCCAGGCTGTTTTTTGAGTGCGCGTTTCGTCACCCGTAAATTGATACACTTCATATTGTCCAGTTTCTTCATTAAAGAAACTATCAATACCAATGACAACGCACTGTTGACCAAAAGTGTCATGCAACTCTTTTATTAATTTTGGGTTGGATAGTGCCGGGCTATTTATCGATATTTTATCTGCGCCCATTTCGAGAATTTTACCCGCATCTTTGACTGACTTAATGCCACCAGCAACGCAAAAAGGAATATCAATTACTTGCGCAATTTGAGTCACCCAGCTTTTGTCGACTAAACGCTGATCGCTTGAAGCGGTTATATCATAAAAAACGAGTTCGTCGGCGCCGGCTTCGGCATAACGCTTCGCTAGCGGAACAATATCACCAATAATTTCGTGATTACGAAACTTAACCCCTTTGACCACAACGCCGTCTTTTACGTCGAGGCATGGGATTATACGTTTAGCTAACATTGCAGGTCACCTGTTCTATGCGTTTGATTTTTATGTCTATAAACTTGCATCTTGAGATTTTTTAATTTTTGATAGTCGGACATACGATACACTTCATGTTGATTTTAAATACATTGAATAGAAATTCAGGCAGGAAAATTGTTCCATATAAATATACTGCGAACTACCAATCCAAATATACAGTAGATTCATCCAAAAATTAAGATAAAAACTAACATCACAATAAAATAGAACAGGATGGCATGCTTTATCTACAATGCATGTCATTCGTGATTTGTGTTTCGTTTGAAAATTATAGGTTGGAATGACGAGAAAGTGCTGTGTCGAGATCCTGCGATTGTTACGATACAAGCAAAAATACGATTTTTGTTAACAGAGGGTTTGAAACTACTACAGGTTATAAACCCGAAGAGGTGATGGGAAGGAACAGTCGATTTTTACAAGCCGCTTTGAGGTTATTTTTTAAATACCATTACCTCAAAATACCTAACTATTATTCCTATGTTTGTTACCTCTTAATTAGAAAGCCTCATCAGTAAGTTCATTTCAATTAGATTCCTGCAATTAGACTGTATCAAACAAACAACTTCAATTTGACAAAGGTATTAAAAATCATAGATTTAATACCTTTGTTAATGGCTGATGCCATGAAAAACATTAATGACCGCATGCACAAGATATAGTTTTACATACTTATTTTGCGGCACATATAAATTAGTTACGTCTTTAAATGCATCACTCAAACTGACTTCTTTCAATTAAATATTAATTTATATTTTATTTAATTGACTTAAATCAAGTTTTTGTTTGTGAATGAGTAAATCCTTTAAAACAGCTAAAGCTAATGATGTCAGTTCCGATAATATACCTAACTAACTTATGCAATATTTAAAGGTAGTTTATTTGTTATATCATTCTGTTCTTCACTCATTAGAACTTCTATCTTAGCTTATTTAGACCAAATACGGTGTTGTCAAAAATAGATCAGTTTGAAAGTGAAAACAGCACTGCGTGATTCAAAATAGAGGTAATTTAATATATTAAATTTTCGATATTATTTTGATTATTACTCACTTTTTAAAACTGAATGAAGTCATAAAAATACATGCACAAATGAGGGTTTATGGAATCAGATTTAATTTTTAAATTACCTGCAGAACTGACTATTTCGGAAGTGTCTGACTATAAATTACAGTTTATTGAATATATTGATGAACACGAAAATATTATATTAGATGGCAGTGAAGTTACTCGGATTGATACCGCAGGCATACAATTATTACTGAGTGCATTGGTCTATGTTTCGGCACAAAAAAAATCTTATATCTGGGAAAAGCAATCATCAATTATTTACCAAAGCGTCAAACAACTTGGTATGAATGGATTTGCTTTTTAGTGAACATCTAAATCACTAAAACTATTACATTGCGAACTTAATTGTTTTTGAGTTTTATATAAATTCGTAAAAGGGAAAACAAAAATGACCAAAATATTGGTTGTAGATGATTCTAACTCAATCCGAGACATGGTGAGTTTTACTCTTAAAAGTGCAGGGTTTGAAACAATAGAGGCAAAGGACGGCGTTGAGGGATTAAGTAAAGCAAAAGCGGCCAATTATGATTTGGTTATTTCTGACATCAACATGCCAAATATGGACGGTATTACGCTGTGCAGTGAGTTACGGAAATTACCGAGCTTCAAATTCACGCCTATTTTAATGTTAACCACTGAAAGCTCATCCGAAATGAAAATGCGAGGAAAAGCCGCTGGCGCCACAGGTTGGCTCGTAAAACCATTTAATCCAGAGAAGCTACTGGAAACCATTAAACGTGTTGTGAGGTAGCGCTATGAGTGTTGATCTGTCTCAATTTATTCCTACTTTTCTTGAAGAAAGCTTTGAAGGACTTGAATTAATGGAGTCCAGCTTACTCAAATTAGACGCGGGTGATGACGACTCCATTAATTCAATTTTTCGGGCAGCACATTCTATTAAAGGAGGTGCTGGTACTTTTGGATTTGATAATATTACCGAATTTACCCATCTGGTTGAAACGTTGTTGGATGAAATTAGAGACGGTCGACGAGACATCACGGCGAAAGACAAGGAATTACTATTAGTTTCTGTTGATTGCATGCGTTTATTAATTGAGGCAGCCAGAGATGATGCTGACTATGACGAAGATAAAATAACCCAAACTACCCAGCTGCTGGAGCAAACCTTGGATATTAAAAGCACATCCAGCAATGTTGAAAAACGACTAGGTAATAGTAATACTGGAAAGCCCAAAGACAAAATTTGGCACATTACTTTTATTCCTGAACACCACTTAATACAAACAGGTAATGACCCATTATTGCTATTTAATGCCTTGGCAGACCTCGGTAATTTGACCTTAAAAGCCAAAACTGATTTGTTGCCAGCCATCACTGAAATGGATGCAACAGAATTATATATCAGTTGGGAGTTAACATTAACCTCTGATGCCAGTGAAGAAGACATTAGAGAGGTTTTTGAATGGGTTGAGGATGAATGCAAATTAGAAATTATTGAGGTAGAGCCAACGTCAGTATCCAATGCAATTGAAACGCATGATAGTTCGGATACTCGCATTGCCGTGGCCACTGAACTATCCAACGTTGCAACTGCATTAGCAACCGATAAATCAGCAATTGGTATTCAATCTTCTGAAAAAACAGATAAAAACAAGGCCAAATCAAAACAAGATTTAGGCTCAATTCGTGTTGGCGTCGATAAAGTAGATTCACTCATTAATTTGATGGGGGAACTAGTTATAACCCAATCAATGCTGTCTGAGCTAGGTAACGATTTTGACATATCCAAACTCGAAAAACTAAAAAGTGGTTTAGATCAACTATTACAAAATACAAAAGAGCTGCAAGAGAGTGTGATGAAAATTCGCATGTTACCGATTAGTTTTGCGTTCAACCGTTTCCCGAGATTAGTGCATGATTTATCGCTAAAAACGGGTAAAGAAATTAACTTAGTGATTCGAGGTGAACAAACCGAACTCGATAAAACAGTAATGGAGCAAATTGGTGATCCGCTGGTGCACCTGGTTAGAAATGCTGTAGATCATGGTATTGAATCTTCAGATATTCGTCTCGCAAATGGTAAGCCTAAGTCCGGCACTATTACTTTAGACGCTTACCATCAAGGTGGTAATATTGTAATTGAAATTGGTGATGATGGCGCTGGTATTAATCGAGAAGCTGTTTTGAGGAAAGCGATTGAAAAAGGCTTGGTCGACTCCGGCGCAACGCTAACCGACAGTCAAGTATTTGATTTATTGTTTGAACCTGGTTTTTCAACTGCAAAAGAAATTAGTGATATTTCCGGACGTGGCGTCGGTATGGACGTAGTTAAGAGGAATATCCAATCACTAGGCGGTCGAATTCAAGTTGAATCAGAACCTGGTAAAGGAAGTAAGTTTAAAGTTAATTTACCACTAACGCTTGCCATATTGGACGGTCAATTAGTTCGTGTAGGCACTGAAGTTTATATTATCCCACTCATCACAATTGTTGAATCATTGCAGGCGAAAGAAGAGTTTATCAACAAGGTTTCTGGTGATATGACCCTTTATCGATTGCGTGACGATAACGTCCCCGTTATTCCTATTTATCAATTATTTAATTTACCCGCTGACACTAAAGAAGTTAATAACTCCTTATTAGTGGTTGTAGAGGCTGACGGTCAAAAGGTTGGCTTGATGGTTGATGATTTATTAGCTCAGCAACAAGTCGTCATAAAAAGTTTAAAGGATAACTATCAACAAGTTGAGGGTATCTCAGGCGCAACCATTTTAGGCGATGGTTCTGTCGCGATGATACTGGATGTGCCCGGTATGATAGAGATGGCTATGAAGCGAGCACAAGAAAAGCAAAGTGAACATACTCTCGAAGGAGCATTGGTTTAATGGACATACAAGCGTTAGCCAAGGATATTCCGGAGCAAGGAGAATATTCACTCGAAGGAATTGATTTTATTACGAGTGGTAAGCAATACCTGACATTTTTATTAGCCGAGGAACAGTACGCGGTTGATATTTTATGTGTGGAAGAGATTAGAAGTTGGGAACAGCCGACGGTCATACCCAATGCACCTAAATATGTAAAAGGCGTCATCAACATGCGCGGCATAATCGTTCCCATTATTGATTTACGTTTAAAATTTAATATCGGTCAAGCTACTTACAGTGACATAACAGTAGTCATCGTCTTAACGGTTGAAATTGAGGACCAATCAAGAACTATTGGATTTGTTGTTGATGCCGTTTCTGATGTGCTAAATGTGGAAGACAATGAAATTAAAAATTCACCTTATTTTGGTGGTTGTGTCCCGCAATCGTATATTGAAGGTTTGATAAATGTTGGCGCAAAAGTAGTTACTTTGTTGAATGTTGAAACATTGCAGCTCATCGAAAAACATAAAGTAGATTAGGTGGAATATACATGTCTGAATTAGAACAAGAATACCTTACCTTTATGTTGCAAGGTGAAGAATATGGTGTCGATATTTTATTTGTACAAGAAATAAGGGTTTGCAGCGAAGTGACAGAATTACCTAACAAGCCTAATTATCTTAAAGGAGTGATTAATCTGAGAGGGGTAATTATTCCAATTATAGATTTACGTCAGCGCTTTGGTCAACGTCCATTAGATTATAACGAAAAAACGGTCACCATTATTTTACGAACTGAAGAAAAAATAAAACCGATGGTTGTGGGTATTGTTGTTGATGCTGTTTCTGAGGTTTATAAGTTTTCTAAAAGTGCAATCCGAAAAGCACCATCGTTTGGTAACAAAATAGATAGTTGTTTTTTAAAAGGTATTGCCAGTATTGAGAAAAAGTTAATTATTTTGCTCGATACACAAACGCTCCTAAATGAAGACGAGTTATTTATCGTCGAGCAAAAGTTAGTTAAGGATAATGTATCAGAGTAATAGCAATGTAACTTAATCGCACAGTATTCACTCTAGGAATTCGGCTATGACACCAAAACAAATCACTATAGTTCAAGACAGTTGGGAAAAGGTTAGACCTATTGCCCCGCAAGCAGCGAAGATTTTTTATCAAACCTTGTTTGAAATAGATCCAGCGCTGAAGCCCTTATTTAAGGGCGATATTATTGAACAGGGTTCCAAACTCATGATTATGCTTGATGCGGCAATAAAGTTGCTTAATGAACCAGATAAACTCATTCCAGCAGTGAAAAAACTGGGAGAACGCCATGTGATTTATGGCGTTAAATCAGAAGACTACGAAACTGTCGGAACCGCATTACTAAAGACGATTGAAATAGGTTTAGGTGACGAATATACAGTTTCAGTAAAAAGAGCGTGGACAGCGGTGTATAAAATATTAGCCGATACGATGATTAATGCGGCCAATGAAGTGACAACACCTTCTACCAAATTAGAATTAGATAATAAAGGTAATAAAGAAATCATGGATATCACAAATAGTAATAATGACTTAGCCGTCCGTCTTCAGGGGGCTTTAGATCAATCTGCAACTCCAATTATGATGGTTGATCGTGACTTCATGATTACCTACGTAAATGCAGCTACTTTGTCACTGCTACAAACCAATGAAGCTACATTTAAAACAGTTTATCCTGGTTTTAGTGCTGATAAAGACAACGTACTAGGTGCATGCATTGATATGTTCCATAAAAACCCTGCACATCAGCGCAAGCTACTTGATGATGTCAATAACTTACCATGGAATACAGATATTAATGTTGCGCATTTAACTTTCTCCCTTAATGTAACTGCAATATTAGATGCCTCTGGCAACTACATTGGTAATTCTCTTGAATGGCAAAATGTGACTGATGTCCGGCTACAAGAAAATAAAGCGGTGCAGTTACAGGGGGCGCTAGATCAATCGGCAACACCAATTATGAT
>Ga0307488_10001580_pt1 | contig 19049 bp, 17 predicted proteins | sample SB02metaG_FD_202248 | JGI IMG/M metagenome (GOLD analysis project Ga0307488, IMG submission 202248) | Sea-ice brine microbial communities from Beaufort Sea near Barrow, Alaska, United States - SB 0.2 | ecosystem: Environmental > Aquatic > Marine > Coastal | place: USA: Alaska | collected... | reverse complement strand
GAGAGCTTGGATTGGAGAGCTTGGCTTGAAGAGCTCAGACTAGAGAGCACCTTAAAAGCTTCAGCTCTTTAAGTTGCGCCGCAAATAACGCTGCAAGATCGCCAACAATCTATGGGGCACATGTTTACGCTTCCACTCCCCAGCAACAAAGCGATTGCCCTCACTCAGTGTCGGATAACTGCGAATAGTCCCCAGCAGCTTGTTCAATCCCAGGTTATGTTTCATCGCTAAGACAAACTCATTGATCAACTCACCAGCCTGAGGCCCGACAATCGTCGCGCCGAGAATGCGGTCTTTACCCGGAACCGTGAGCACCTGAATATATCCCTGAGCATCGTTATCGGCAATCGCGCGATCGAGGTCAGATAAATCGTATTGCGTTATCTCGACTTCGATACCCTGCTCTGCTGCATCCCTCTCATTGAGACCCACTCGTCCAATCTGCGGATCGGTAAAGACCACCTGAGGCATAATGCGGTAGTCGACACGGAATTTTTTAAACCGTCCAAGCAAACCATTCACCGCTGCAAACCAAGCTTGATGACTGGCAGCATGAGTCAGCTGATAGGGTCCAACCACATCGCCGCAGGCCAAAATATTCGGGTAGCAGGTCCGTAGATAATCATCCGTGGTAATAGTGCCATTGGCGTTTAATGGTATACCCAGCGCCTCAAGGCCGAGACTCTCGGTATTGGCTGTGCGGCCTATTGCCACTAGCACCAAATCAAATTCAACTTGCAGTGGCTCGACAGCAGGCTCAGCGCTAGTATTTAGCTGCGCCGAACGCTGACCACCCTGAAATTCAAACTTTTCTGCACCGTAGTTAGTTAGCACTCGCACTCCCTCAGACTCAAGGCAGTCCTGAATAAATACGGCAACCTGCTGGTCATCTCGCGGTAATAACTGCGATTGCATCTCAACCAGTGTCACCTGAGAGCCCAACCGCTGAAATGCCTGGGCCAACTCACAGCCAATGGCGCCACCACCAACAATTAATAATCTCTCAGGTAAATCCTGCAGCTGCCAAAGGCTCTCAGAAGTCAGTGGATCAACCTGATCGAGTCCCGGAATCGGCGGCATAGTGGGTCGAGCACCGGTGGCTAAAATGATTTTCTCAGCACTGATTTGCTGGCCATCCACATCCACCACCCAGGGTGAAATCAGCTTGGCATTGCCGTACAGGCAATCGACACCCAAACCGGTAAAACGCTCTACGGAATCGTGGGGTTCAATGGTTTTGATCACATCCTGCACCCGGCCCATTACCCGAGAAAAGTCTACTTGCGGAGTTGCAACATCAATCCCCAGCTGCGCTGCCTTCTTAATGTCGGCCATAGATTTTGCTGCACGGATCAGCGCCTTGCTCGGCACACAGCCCGTATTCAAACAGTCGCCGCCCATCTTGTGCCGCTCAATCAATGTCACCCGAGCCTTAAGCGTGGCACCTATATAGGCACTCACTAGCCCGCCACTGCCAGCGCCAATCACAATCAAATTGGTGTCGAACTTACTCGGCTTTTTAAAACCGCTATAAAGCTTGCGCCGCTCCACCGCGCTAACCACAGCCCGCACCAACAGAGGAAATAACGCCAACAGTACAAAGGACGAAATCACCGCTGGCGTCATAATGCCCGCCGCGGAAAACTCATCAATGCTGCCAAGAGAGGCACCTGCATTAACGAACACCAAGGTGCCCGCCAACATCCCCAGCTGACTGACCAGATAAAAGGTCGATGCCTTTAAGGGCGTCAGCCCCATCACCAGATTGATCATCCAGAACGGAAATAGCGGTATCAGGCGCAGACCAAAGAGGTAGTAACCGCCCTGCTTTTCAATGCCCTGATTAATCGTACTCAGATGATTGGAAAATTTAGCCTGCACCCAATCCCGAAGTAAAAACCGCGACACTAAAAACGCCAGGGTCGCGCCGATAGAACTGGCAAAGGAAACCAACAGAGTGCCTGTCCACAAACCAAACAGCATACCGCCAATAATGGTCAACAGTGCAGCACCGGGAATCGACACCGCCGTGGCAATCACATAGATTGCAAAATAGACTGCAGCGGTTAGCAGAGGCTGCTGCGTATAGAGCTCGCGAAAGAAGTCCACCGAAAGGTAACGCTGACCGTCGAGGACAACATAGGCCCAGAGCAGAGCGCCAATCGCCACAACCAATAGTATTTTTTTAAGCACCACCAACACCTCACAATAAAGCTCATGACCACGTACTTTAAGCAAACCCAAAGCTGTCAGAAGCTTAATTCAACAAACTTGATCTCAGACAAGCAGACTTTTTTAATGATTATTCAACCAGCTTTTCATGCCAAAACCGCTGTCGCAATATGCCAAAACCACTATCGTAAAAAGATCCGCACGGTTACCCTCTTTTGCATTGAGACTCACCTGCAGTGGATGGTAACATGAGCCCCGATTCCTGCTTCCGGCAAATAACCTTAATTAATTGTGGAGACACACTATGAGCGACGCTATCGTTCACACGACAGATTCTAGCTTTGAAAGCGATGTATTACAGTCAGACATTCCAGCACTGGTTGACTTTTGGGCGGCCTGGTGTGGTCCCTGTAAAATGATTGCCCCACTGCTCGACGAACTTTCTACCGAATATGCAGGACGCGTAAAAATCTGCAAAGTCGATGTAGACAGCAGCCCGGAGACAGCGGCTAAATTTAATGTTCGCGGCATTCCAACATTATTAGTGTTTAAAAATGGCACTGTAGAAGCGACTAAAGTTGGTGCTCTATCCAAAGCCCAGCTAGTCGAATTTGTCGACAGCATTTTGTAATTCCTTTGCGGCCTTGATTTCGGGGCCGCAAAATTTCCTTGCGCTTTGAACAATGCGCGCTATACTTCGACCTAATCAAGCAAAGTTTACTCCACGCAGGCTCCCCTACTAACGACTTTCGGTGCTACTTAATAAGCCCAGCTATAGTCCTACTTAAAGCAAAGACATAGCGTATCGCAACCGGCGAGCCAAACCCAAAATTTAAAGTAAATTTGAAGTAACTCAAAGTAACTTAAAGTAGCTCTAAAGTAACTCTAAAGTAACTTTTAAGCTACAAAACGGCTGTAAAGCCAATCCCTCTATCAAACCTACAGCAACCCTAAAATATCCCTCCTATGAATCTATCCGAACTAAAACAAAAACCTATTGACGAACTATTGAAGATGACAGCCGAAGCCGGCCTCGACAACTTAGCTCGATCAAGAAAACAAGACATCATCTTTGCCCTACTCAAAAAACACGCCAAAGGCGGCGATGATATTTACGGCGACGGCGTATTAGAAATACTCCCAGACGGCTTTGGCTTCCTGCGCTCAGCAGGTGCCTCCTACCTCGCCGGCCCCGACGACATCTATGTATCACCCAGCCAGATAAGACGCTTTAACCTGCGCACTGGAGACGGCATCTCCGGCAAGATACGCCCACCGAAAGACGGTGAACGCTACTTTGCCATGCTCAAAGTTGACGAGATCAACCTCGACGCCCCAGAAAATGCCCGCAACAAAATTCTTTTTGAAAACCTCACTCCACTGTTCCCAGATCAGCGCCTAGCACTAGAAGCTGGTAATGGTTCTACCGAAGATCTGACTGGCCGAATTATTGATTTGGTTTCACCGATCGGTAAAGGACAGCGCGGCTTGATCGTGGCACCGCCGAAAGCCGGTAAAACCATCATGATGCAGAACATCGCTCAGTCGATTATTCGCAACAATCCCGAATGTATCATCATCGTATTGCTGATCGATGAGCGTCCGGAAGAAGTAACAGAAATGCAGCGCACCGTGCGCGGCGAAGTCATTGCATCAACTTTTGATGAGCCACCCACACGTCACGTGCAGGTTGCCGAAATGGTAATCGAACGCGCCAAGCGTTTGGTAGAGCACAAAAAAGATGTAGTGATTCTGCTCGATTCGATCACCCGTTTAGCCCGCGCCTACAACACAGTTATCCCCTCCTCCGGTAAAGTACTCACCGGTGGTGTCGACGCCCACGCATTAGAAAAGCCTAAGCGTTTCTTCGGTGCCGCGCGAAATATCGAACACGGCGGCAGCCTCAGTATCATTGCCACCGCACTGGTTGATACCGGCTCGAAAATGGACGAAGTGATCTACGAAGAATTTAAAGGCACAGGTAACATGGAGCTGATTCTCGATCGCAAGATCGCTGAAAAGCGCGTCTACCCCTCGATCAATATCCGTCGCTCCGGCACCCGCCGCGAAGACCTGTTGATGGACGAAGACGAACTGCAACGTGTCTGGATTCTGCGCAAACTACTCCACGACATGGAAGATGTTGCCGCCATCGAGTTTATGACCGAGAAGCTCAAAGGCTTTAAAAACAACACCGAATTCTTTGGTGCAATGCGGCGTAAATAGTGCGCCAAAACAAGTGCAGCTTGCGTATCATAAGCCTGTTGCACTGACCTAGGCCCAAGCACCATGACATTTAAAAGCCCGTTGAAATATTCCGACCTGCGTGAATTTATAGCTTTCCTCGAACAACGAGGAGAGCTTGTTCGCATCAAGCGAGAGGTCGACCCCAATCTAGAAATGACCGAGATCAGCGACCGCACACTGCGCGCCAAAGGTCCCGCTCTACTGTTCGAAAACCCCAAAGGCTACGACACCCCAGTTCTATGCAACCTGTTTGGCACCCCAGACCGAGTCGCCATGGGCATGGGCCAAGAAAATGTCAGTGCACTGCGCGATGTGGGAACCCTGCTGGCCTTTCTAAAAGAACCCGAGCCCCCCAAAGGACTTCGCGATCTCTGGGAAAAGCGTCACGACTTTAAGCAGGTATTAAACATGCCTGTTAAGCAGATTAAAAACCCACCCTGTCAGGAAATCGTTATTGAAGGCGACGACGTCGACCTCGACAAGCTCCCGATCCAAACCTGCTGGCCCGGCGACAAAGCTCCCTTAGTCACCTGGGCATTAGCTGTGACACGCGGCCCGGAAAAAGAACGCCAGAACCTCGGCATCTATCGCATGCAGAAGATCGGCAAAAACAAATTAATTATGCGCTGGCTCGCCCACCGTGGCGGCGCCCTCGACTACCGTGAATTCCAAAAACGTTTCCCCGGCAAACCCTACCCGGTTGCCATCGCACTGGGCGCAGACCCCGCCACCACATTAGGCGCCGTCACCCCAGTACCGGATACACTCTCGGAATACGCCTTCGCTGGTTTGCTCCGCGGCGAGAAAACTCAGGTCGCCAAATGCCTAGGCAATGACCTGCAAGTACCTGCCACAGCAGAATTTATTCTCGAAGGATTTTTGCACCCAGGGGAAGAAGCGGAAGAAGGCCCCTTTGGCGACCACACCGGTTATTACAACGAAGTGGAAAGCTTCCCGGTCTTCACCATCGACCGCATCACCCACCGCAAAGACCCGATCTACCACAGCACCTACACCGGCCGTCCACCCGATGAGCCAGCAGTACTAGGTGTCGCACTCAATGAAGTGTTCGTGCCCATATTACAAAAGCAATTTCCAGAGATCGTCGACTTCTACCTGCCCCCAGAAGGCTGTTCCTATCGCATGGCCATCGTCAGCATGAAGAAACAATACCCAGGCCACGCCAAGCGCGTGATGATGGGCGTCTGGTCATTCCTGCGTCAGTTTATGTACACCAAGTTTGTCATCGTCACCGACGATGATATCGACGTGCGCAACTGGGAAGATGTTGTCTGGGCCATGACCACCAGAATGGATCCCGTCCGCGACACCATGATGGTAGAGAATACCCCCATCGACTACCTCGACTTCGCCTCACCGGTCTCTGGATTAGGCTCAAAAATGGGTATGGACGCCACCAACAAAATGCCCGGTGAAACCGACCGCGAATGGGGCGAGACCATCGTCATGGATGAAGCAGTTAAGCAGCGAGTTGATGAGATGTGGGATGAGCTGGGGATCAATCTTGATTGAGCGTATTGAAACCAAACAGCGCATGAGCAGGATTGTGAAACACAACGGTACGATTTATCTCTGCGGCCAAGTCTGCGCCGATGCTGAGCAGGGAATCGAGGAGCAAACAGCGAGCATGCTGGCAAAGGTGGATACGCTTTTAGAGCAAGCGGGGAGTGATAGAAAGCACATTCTGTCCGCGACGCTTTATATAAAAGATATGCAATATTTTGCCGCTATGAATGCGGTTTGGGACAGTTGGGTGCCAGAGGGTTTTGCACCGGCTCGTGCCTGTGTTGAAGCCAGTATGGCTCGTGAAAGTCTGTTAGTAGAGATCTCGGTGATAGCGGCTGAGATTTAAGACCTGTTAGAGCAAAACCTGCATTAAGCCCGCATCAATCCATCTCCGCATAAAACTTGATAGCTGAAAAATTCACTCCTATAGTTTAATCAAACTTCTGGGCACAGGGTCGTGGCCAAAGAAAAACCAAAGGAATGAAGATACAGGGCAGCACCCTTTCAAATCCGATCATTTTCTCTTACCTTTAATTGGGCCTGTTTAATGGAAATCACTAGTGCATTAGCTTTCTTAGTTTCGGGTGTTTCTCTTGCAGTGGCATTGGTTACGGTTTCGCTCAATGTAAGAGCGGTGCGGAAGGCTGATCTAGAAATCATTAAATTAAAGCGTGATTTAAAAGAAGCGTCTTCTAGGATATATATTCCGACCTCCGACGAAATTACAAGGCTAATGGAAACCATAAAAGCCTCAGAAAAGATGTCTAGGAATCTGTATGAATCTGCGAGAGACCATATATCTTATATGCAGTCATCGGATAAACAATCCCATGGGATTATGGAAAAATCGGCTAGCCTTGAGAATAGTATTCGTTCTCTTGAAGCCAAAGTTTCTTCGGTCGCACATCTGCTAGAAGCATGGATTTACACTCAAAAATCGCACAGCCTAGGGCCAACATCGAATGACGAGTAAGCAGTAGTGATTACAGTAAGGAAAATTCAGTCAGACCTAAACATTCTATATCGACTTATAATAGGAACAGCGTGGCGCCAGACTCGAGTGGCCCCTAACATCCCTCAAAGATCAGAGATATTTGAATATGGCTGTTTACAACACTGCATCAGATGCTGCTAATACTGCTATTAGAGCCTTTCTCACAAAGGTAGGTGAGTATTATCTCGGCCATTCCTTTAATACCGGAAGCGGAAAAGGAAAGGCGGTTTGGCTTAGTATCCGCGACAACGATTTTCTCGGTTGCTCTGCATATTGCGGGCAGAAAAATGAGAATCTTCAAATTGAACATGTATTGATGTTCAATCGAGCTGAATTTGGCCTGCATCATCCGGGTAATATCATCCCCTGCTGTAAAGATTGCAATAAGCGCAGCCGTCTTGAAGACAAATCGTATTGTAACTGGGAGCAGCACTTGACCAAGGTTTGTGCAAAGCGTGGCGATGGAGACAATGCAAAGTCAAGACGAAATAAGATTTTGCTGAATTTCAAAAAACACAACTACCCAGAGCTTAACATTAACGAACAGCATGCTATTCGGGTCATCGCTCGTAGCCTTTATGAGAATATAAAGTCTGAATCCGAGAAGTCCCTTGATCTATATAAGCAATTAGATAAGGCCTTTGTGCAGTGAGATCTTACATCACCTTATGACGAATGAATACCCGGCTAACATCTGAACTGCCACCATTGGAATTAAGGTCAGACTCGTAGAGCTACACTTTCCTTATTCTTTTTGTTTAAAACTATGCATATAAAATGGGCACCATCACAGCTGCAGTTTCTTGCGGCGCTAGGGGGATTTATGTTCAAAGTGATTTTTACCACCATTTCGGCAACGCTAGTAGCTGCGTCCTTTACGGCCAGCCTTTTTATAAATAGTATTTTGGGCGCCTTCGGCCTTGTTTATACTTCTCTTGAAACCTTTAATACCCTGCAGGAGTCTCACCAAATAATTGGGGACGTAAAAAAACGTCACAAGACTAAAAAAATGAATGCATCAAAAAAATTCGTCAAACGCTCTAGTCGAAAAATTGCGTCATCAGCTGTGAGTGCTGCAACTATAGGAACTGCTGCTGTTGTAATCACAGTAGCTGGGCTTGAAGTTCATGACTATTGTGAGGATAGAGAGGAACTTCAAGAAGATGAAAACCTACTATTTGGAACAGATGTTACGTTCGATTATAAACATTGCTTGAGTGATGCAAAAAATGAGTCTAGTGAAATAATTATTTCAGTAAAAAAAGCCGTCCCTGAAGCTGTTAATAACGCCTGGGATGAGACAAAAAGTTTCAGTAATGAGGCATGGGAATCAACAAAAAAGATCAGTCCTGATGCGTGGATTTCAACATACAATGCTAGTAGTAGTTTGTGGAAATCACTTACTGATTTGGCCAACTGACTATAAGTAAATCAGGGCCAGACCTTTATTAGAACTAGCCATCAAGTATTGGCCCAACTTTAATACGTAGCAACATCCCCTCAGAACCACTACACTCCCCGCTCTAAGCAACTGTCCCGCATTCCGCGGCTGCCCATCTCAGTAGGATCCCCATGAAAAAGACCTTTAAGTTAGAACACCCGAAAATCAAACTGCCTAGAGTCGTTGACTCGGTCAAGCACGATATCCGTAAATTCCTCAAAAAAGAACGGGCCAATACCCTGCCCTCTGGCGCTAAGTACTGGGCCTTTGATTGCAAATTCGGCGAGTCTGAAGAGACGGCTATGGACGTGCATCTGTCTTCCCTGACGAAAAACGTCGATGAGTTTGTGGCGAAGGGAATTATGACTCTGTATGTAGAAATCAACGCTAAGGCCATTGGCGGCGAGGAAAGCTCTACAATAACAGTCGTTAGCGACGATGAAACCCCTGCGGTAGAGGAGGACTAGCCATCAATAATAACGATATCTTGCGCCGCGTGCGCTACATCTTCGACTTTAGTGATCAGCTGATGATTACTATTTTTAAGCTCGGCGGCTATGAGAGCAATAAGGCTGAATTGGCCACTTGGTTGGCCCGAGAAGGCGAGCCTGAGTTTGTACTCTGCGAGGATGTTAATCTTGCGGGTTTTCTCAACGGTCTTATCATTAAGAATCGAGGCCCTAGCGATAAGGGTACGCCTGAGCCGGAACATTTTCTGAGCAATAATAGTGTGCTGCGCAAGTTGAAGATCGCACTGAGCCTGCAGGCGGATGATTTGCTTGAAATACTGAAGCTTAATGAGTTCACCATGAGCAAGCATGAGTTGAGCGCCCTGTTCCGTCGCCCAGACCATAAGAACTATCGTGAATGCTTGGATCAGGTGTTGCGTAATTTTCTTGATGGTATGGAAAAGCGCTACCGAAAAGCCTAACTGGATCTGATACAAAGCCCCAGAGCCTGCAAAGGCGAGTAATCTCGGCAATATGAACCGGCCCTCCTTTAATAACGGGCCGGTGATACTGGCCCTAGGATACCTATCTTGGCAATCGCCAAGATTACTGTTTAATCGAAAACTTACACCTCTCCCCTAGCACCCGATTCTATTCATCTTTTTTGCCTACAAATAATAGGACAAGCCTTCACTCGGTTTTTATACAACCCATCTACCTCTGCGTATATACAATTACAGTACCCGTAATTACGGGCTATTCTTTTACAACGGAGCTATGTAAAAAGCCATCTAAACCGAGCTATTTATACTCAACTGTGAAACAGTATGAGCTGAGAAATGATAATAAGAGGGAATAGAACTGATAACCCTTATCTTGCCCCCTCAAGTCAAATGTCCAACTTAGATGACTATAGAAATTGACGAGCCGTAATTAGGCTCAAATAGCATTTAATAAGAATAGCGATAACTTTAGTTAGGGCCACGAGATAACCATTGCTTAGATGTAATAAGTAACTCTAACTCAACTTTTCCCGTTATTTTTGAATATAACTATTGAACCCAAATTCATAGAATAAGAGAGAGATGACATGTCAGAAGAAGCCAAATGCCCATTCCATCACGCTGCCGGCGGCGGAACCTCAAACAAAGACTGGTGGCCAAACCAGCTACCTGTGGATCTGCTCAACCAGCATTCAAACAAGTCCAACCCCCTGGGAAATACCTTCAGCTATGCCGATGAGTTCAAACAACTCGACTACGCCGCGCTCAAGGCCGACCTAACCCATCTTATGACCGACAGCCAAGACTGGTGGCCTGCAGATTTTGGCCACTATGGTCCACAGATGGTGCGTATGGCCTGGCACGCAGCTGGCACTTACCGCACTCTCGATGGGCGCGGCGGCAGTGGTCGCGGACAACAGCGTTTTGCGCCGCTCAACTCCTGGCCGGACAACGTCAATATCGACAAGAGCAGACGTTTGCTGTGGCCGATCAAACAGAAGTATGGCCAGCAGATCTCCTGGGGCGACCTATTTATCCTCGCAGGCAACGTTGCCCTTGAGTCAATGGGCTTTAAGACCTTCGGTTTTGCCGGCGGCCGCGATGATGTCTGGGAACCGGATATGGACGTCAACTGGGGTGCAGAGACCGAGTGGCTGGCAGACGATAAACGTTTCCATGGGGATCGCGAGCTAGACGACAATCTTGCCGCTACCCATATGGGTCTGATCTATGTGAACCCGGAAGGCCCCAATGCCAGTGGTGACTATATGGCGGCGGCCAAAGATATCCGCTCGACCTTTGAGCGCATGGCCATGAACGATGAAGAGATCGTGGCGCTTATCGCCGGTGGTCACACCTTCGGTAAATGTCATGGTGCTGCGCCGGAATCTCACAAGGGCCCAGAACCTGAAGGGGCCTCTATGGAACAGCAGGGCTTGGGCTGGGCCAGCGATTTCGGCAGTGGCCACGGCAAAGACACGGTTTCTAGTGGTTTGGAAGTGACCTGGACCACGACTCCGACCCTCTGGAGTAACAACTACTTTGAGAATCTGTTTGAGTTCGAATGGGAGCTGACTGAATCTCCCGCTGGGGCGAAACAGTGGGTCGCCGTCAATGCGCCAAATAGTATTCCCGACGCTCATGTAGAGGGCCAGATGCACAGGCCCACCATGTTAACCACGGACCTGACCATGCGTTTTGATCCCGAGTTCGGCAAGATCTCCAAGCGCTTTCTGGAAAACCCCGAAGCTTTCGCTGATGCCTTTGCTCGCGCTTGGTTCAAGCTGACCCATAGAGACATGGGCCCCAAGACACGCTACCTAGGACCTGAAGTACCGGCGGAAGATCTGCTCTGGCAAGATCCGCTGCCCACTGCGACGCACAATCCTAGTGCCGCAGATATAGCCGATGCCAAAGCGCAGATCTCCGCGTCTGGCCTATCCGTTAGCGAGCTGGTATCCGTTGCCTGGGCGTCAGCCTCAACCTATCGCGGTGGCGACAAGCGCGGCGGTGCTAACGGTGCCCGTCTGGCATTGGCCCCGCAGAAGGACTGGGCGGTAAACCAAGACGTCATGGGTACATTGAGCACATTGGCTGAGATGCAGAAAGCTTCTTCTAAACTATCACTGGCAGACATGATCGTGCTCGCCGGCGGCGTTGGTGTAGAACAAGCCGCCACGTTGGCCGGTATGCCAATGGAGGTGCCCTTTACGCCGGGGCGCGTGGATGCCACCCAGGCTCAGACCGATGCTGAGTCCTTTTCTGTGCTCGAGCCTCTGGCCGATGGTTTCCGTAACTACCGACAGGGCAACATAGGTGCAACCACCGAGGCCCTGTTGATCAGCCGCGCGCAATTGCTGACACTGACCGCGCCGGAGCTGACCGCACTGGTGGGAGGACTGCGAGTGCTAGGAGCCAATCATGGCGGCAGCCAGCAGGGTGTCTTCACCGATCAGGTGGGCGTGCTGAGTAATGACTTCTTCGTCAATCTGTTGGATATGGGCACTGAATGGAAGGCCATGGGCGATCAGACCGAACTGTTCGAGGGTCGAGATCGCAGTAGCGGCGAGTTGAAGTACAGCGGTACTCGCAATGAGCTGGTCTTCGGCTCCAACTCCGTACTGCGCGCCTATGCCGAAGTCTACGCTAGCACTGATGGCCATGAACGGCTCGTCAGAGACTTTGTGGCAGCTTGGACTAAGGTGATGAACCTTGACCGCTTCGATCTGGCATAACGCCAGCTAGAGGCTCTTAAGGCCTGCTGGCAGGGTAAACCTCAGCCACTAAGAACCGGTTCTAGCAGAGGGCGTCGCGCTACTGCTGAACCGGGACCTTAGATGGGCAAGCAACCAAGCAAACTGACGCTCGAATACACTATTGCCCCTAGTTTCCCTAATTCCCTCGCAAAGCAAATTCGAATATGGTCAACTTGGCGAAACATCTGCGCCCACTAAATCATATGACCATCGACATCCAAAATATACCGGAACCTGAGGTGAGTTGCTCAACCTGCCAGGCGAGCTGCTGCCGCTTGGAGGTGATGATCATCACCGATACAGGTGTGCCCGCTGAGCATATCTCAGTGGATGAATGGGGTGCAGAAACCATGCTGCGTTTAGATGACGGCTGGTGCTCGGCGATCGATCGCGATACGTTTATGTGCTCAATCTATGAGAACCGCCCACTCATCTGTCGAGAATTTGAGATGGGTTCCTATGAATGCCGCGTGGAAAGAGCAGCCTAAGCATCGGGCTCGCAATCAATACTTTGCTGTAAACTCTACAAAATACTCCCTATAAAAAACACCCAAAAGGATCCTTTCGATGAACGTATTAATAGTCTTAACCTCACATGATCAACTGGGTGATACTGGCCATAAAACTGGCTTTTGGCTGGAAGAATTTGCCAGCCCCTATTACGCACTCTTAGACGCTGGCGTCCAATTGACTCTGGCCTCACCTATGGGCGGCCAACCGCCATTGGATCCCAAGAGTAGCGAGCCGGGGTTTTTAACCGACGCCACACATAGATTCGAAGATGACCCAGCAGCTAAGACGGCCCTGGCAAACACAGTCAAACTCTCGACCATGCAGGTAGACAATTTTGATGCAGTGTTTTATCCCGGCGGCCACGGCCCTCTCTGGGACCTGCACAATGATTCTGATTCCATTGCCCTGATCGAGGCTTTTATTGCCGCAGGTAAACCTGTCGCCACTGTATGCCACGCCCCTGCGGTACTGCTTAAAGCCAAGGATGCAAACGGTGATCCACTGGTCATGGGCAAGAACGTCACTGGCTTTAGCAACAGCGAAGAAGCCGCTGTGGAGTTGACCGACGTAGTACCTTACCTGCTCGAAGATGAGCTGACAGCCCTGGGTGGTCTGTACCAGAAGGTTGAAGATTGGCACCCACTGGCGGTCGTCGATGGTTTGATTATCACTGGGCAAAACCCCGGATCCTCAACTGCTGTTGCAGAAGCCCTGCTAAAGACAGTCAACTCGCTCTAAAGGCCAAATAAGACAGTCATAGGAACGGGCAAATGGACTTTGTTGAATACGGTAATCCCGAGGGCAGAATAGTGGTCTATTTGCACGGCGTTCCCGGGAGCATCGAAGAGTGTTCCGTATTTGATAGTCATGCAAAAAACTACAATCTTAGGATACTGAGCTTCGATAGATTCTCGATCAACAATACCCTTGATCGAGAAGCCTATTACCAAGCGCTAGCCAATCAGATTAAACAGATTGCCGGCACTGAGCCGATAGACTTGATCGGTTTTTCTATCGGTGCCCATGTCGCCCTCGAGATAAGTGCCGTCTTAAAAGATCAGGTTGGCCAACTTCATCTTGTATCAGCTGCCGGGCCGATCAGCGGCGGTGATTTTTTGGATCATATGGCCGGTGGCACAGTGTTTAAGTTAGCCATGAAGAGGCCATGGCTGTTCTCACTGTTAACCCAATATCAAAGACTAATGGCTATTGTGGCGCCGGGTCTGTTATTCAGCATGCTCTTTGCCAGTGCTGCGGGAGCAGACCGAGCACTGTGTGCGCGTCGCGAGTTTAAGCAATCCATCACCGGGCTGTTAAAGCATTGCTTTCAGAAGCGCACTAGCGGCTATTTAAGGGATGTTAATTTCTACGTGACATGGTCTGGCGATCTTAGTCGCCATAGTTCTAGCGTACAGCTGTGGCATGGAACAGAAGACAACTGGACACCAATCGCTATGGCCAACTATCTAGCCAATGGTATTGCGGGCGGAGCTAGTGTTGAGGAGCTGAAAGGCTTATCTCACTATTCCTGCTTGTATTCGGCAGCACCAAAAATTTGCGCTCAACTCGCAGCGGAATAAAATCCGCTCTACTACTTTTTCCCCTGATTCCTAACGCCTAGACCCTAAGCCCATTTTGTCTAGTTGCTCCACAAATTGATGTAAAAAAATTCCTACACTTCCGTGGCTGCCAAACTCGGCGCTGTGGATTTTAATTTTTTCAATTAGGAGACTGTAATTATGCAAAACAATACCGCCAATCTAAGCCGAAGGGTCCTAGTCACTCTGGCTTGCGCCCTGCTGTTTTTATCGGGATGCACGCTAACCAAGTCGATTAGTCAGGGTAATCTGGAAAATGGCGTTTACTACTCATCGACCAATGCTTTTAGTTTTCCCCTGCCAGCCGATGCCGTCGTGCATGACGGGCTGCATCCACTGGGTGGCTGGGCAAACACCCGAAACCTCCCTGAGCCGGCAATTGAAAAAGGCATTTCTTACAACCGTATCGCATTACCTGAGAGTGAAATCGTTCTGGAAAAAAGAAAAGCAATGATTAAATCCGGGCATGGTTTTTGGCTCAAGGCCAGCACCTCAAGAACTCTTAATCATTTGATCCATAAGGACTGGATAGAGCTCGATAAAATCCAAGCTTATTTCACTATTATCGAAGGCCCGGACGAAGGTTTATTAATCAAACCCGGCGGCTATTATGGAACAGTGAGTTTTATTCGAGGAAATTATACTTATGTACTCCATGAATATATTAAAGCGCCCTACCAGTTAAAAGGCGGTGAGGATTCTAAGGAGCGAACCTTGATGAAAAGTCCAGAACAGCGCCGAGAGTCGATTAAGCAATATTTGAAATCGGTTAAATTTAGCCCCAGCGATAGGGTGAAATTTCCACTGCAGGACTCATCAACTTCAGAATAAATTTTTGAGGCAAAACCTGAGCCAACTCTTTATCTGGTCGGCCATGGTTTTGCCCTCAATATATAGCGGCCTCGCTATGGTGATTATTCTATTTTATCTCTGCCTCTATGCTAAGGTGATTTGCTAACCCCACCGAGCCGTAACAGCCTTTTGAAAAGTCGGCAGCTTGTAAAAAACGTATAGATAATCCTATGACAGAATTTAGACTTGCAAAACCTGACGAACTTGAAAAATTAAAAGTATTTCTTTTGCATCATGGTGCCAATCCTTGGAATCATTTACCCGCGGAAGGCGTCGACAGTGAATTTGCATTAATCGCCTCGGGACAGGCATCAGCACTGATTGCCTACAGTGAAAAGCAGCCAGTGGGTTTAGGGATTTTTTATCATCCCCAGGCGCTGCCGAACCACTATTTACAGTTTAGCCAGGGGCGGCCTGCGATCTATATTGCCGAAGTGGTTGTGCATCAAGACCACGGGGGGCAAGGCATAGGTACGAGATTACTAAAGGATATTATTCAGCGTGCAGCTCTATTAGGCGCTGAGATATTGCTAGTTGATCGCCATACGGAAAATGCGGGCTCGGCTGGAATGATGAGAAAAGCAGGTTTTAAAGAGTTGTCTACCTTCGTCGATTTAGAGCGCAGAGATTTTGGAAATCGTAGCACAACCGTGCTTTCTTTTGACTTAATGTAATTTTAATTAATCTATATTTGTAATTTTTAAATATAAAAAAAGGGTGCCGATTGGCACCCTTTTTTGTGTTACTTTTACTAATTTTTCTAATTAACTCATAAAGAGTTTCTTAGAAGTTGTAGCTGTACTTAGCATACCAAAACGCGCCACTGAAGCCCATGGGAGCAAATTCACTGTACGTGTTACCAGCGCCACCGGCACCGTTATGCTTCTTAGAACCGGCTTCGTCAAAGATGTTGTTGCCGCCAATCATGACCGATGAACTTTCGTTCAGGTCATAGGAAAGCTCAACATCAACAACGTGTTCACCGTCATAAGCCATGCCTTGGTTTGGATCATACCAATCGCCGAAGTAGGACACTCGAGCAAGAGCGCGCCAGCCATCCATCATGTGATTAGCAGAAACGTTGTAGCGAGTGTCGGGTGACACTTCTTCGATCGAACGCTCACGATCATCATCGATATACTCGCCGCGAGAAGTCACTTCAGTTTCAGTGTGATTTAACGCTAGATTCCAAGCAGTAGTGCCGCCCATCCAATCAGTGCTAGTCGACATTACCAGATCAAAACCGCTGGTCTTTGTCTCAAAGTCATTGGTGAAGAAACGGAACACAGCAATATCATCAGCACCAGAAACACCAGCAGCTGCCAGAGAGGCAATATCTGCGTCTGTTAAGCTAAAGTCCTTAGAAAGAGTCAGACGATCAGTTACTTCAATTTTGAAGTAATCAAACGTGATATCAATCTCGCCAACGCTACCAAAGAAGCCTACTGTGAAGTTCTCAGACTCTTCTGGCTGTAACGCTGTAGCACCGGCAAATGCGGCAACAGGGTTGGTTGCTGGAATAACACCTTTGTTCACGAGCTGGTTGGTCGCTGTATCGATCAGTGTTGAGATATTAGAGGCATTCAGCTGACCTGAAGTAGGCGCTTTAAAGCCTGTGCTCAATGTAGCGCGAACACCGAAGTTTTCATCCAACTTATAGTTAGCACCCAACTTGTAGTTGGTGGTGCTACCAAAGCCATCAAAGTCTTCGAAGCGCACTGCTGCGGCTAAGAGAAGATCTTCAGAGGCATCCCACTCACCATCTATGTAGATAGCATCGTTTGAACGATCGAAGTCACCAGAGATATCTGGAGAGAAGCCTGGAAAACCGTTAGTGGAAGTACTGAAACCCTGAACACCTAAACCACCGTCGATGTAAGACTCTTCTTGACCAGCGCCAATAGTGAATTCTTCAGTACGGTGCTCAGCACCGAATGCAACGTTAACCGTTTCGCTGATGGCGTAAGTGAAGTCAGCGTTAAAGTTGACGTCAGTTTGACGGTAGAGACCTGGATCAAAGTCACGTGGCGTATCGGCACCCAGACTGGCATTAACCGTGTTGTTAATGTAGAAGTCGCCTTCGTTCTCGCCGCGGTATGCACTGACATCCCAAGTTAAACCATTTTCCAACTCACCTCTCAAACCCATCATAAAGGTGGTGTCTGTTACGGTGCCACCAAAGCGCGGAGTAAAGCCGCCAGGAATGGTTTCGTTGAAGTTAAAGCAGTCATCATCGGCTTTCAGACCAGCGATAGCGCCTGCAAGAGCTGCACTTGTTGGATCATCAGACGGAACTTCATACGCACTACAATCAGCGCCATTGGATGCGCCTACGAGTAGCTGGTTGAAATCATCATCTTCATCATCTGGCGTGCCGTTGTTGTTTTTACTGGCATATACACCACCGCGGTTTGTCGGGTTACGGAAGTAGAATCCACCGTCGACATCTTTGCTGGCATAGTTAGCATAACCGTACAGTTCAACACTGTCAGTCAGCTGAGTACCAAAGTTAACGAACAATTTAAGGTCGTTATCAACAAAAGGACGGCCCCATTTCTGAGCCGGATCGGCTACTGGGAAACCGGCTGCGATCAGAGCGGCAGCATCGTCGCGCTGCTCAGAGCGAACAGTTTCATCAGATGAACCGTACTCTAATGTTACGTTAGCAAAACCATTGGCACCAAGTTCCATACCCATGTTGCCGGCGAAGTAAGCCATGTCGCCATCGCCTTCAGCATATTGACCCATACGGATCTGAGCAGAACCACCTTCACTTGCATCTTTCAGCTTGAAGTTGATTACGCCAGCCAGAGCATCAGAACCATACTGAGCTGCTGCACCATCGCGCAATACTTCAACGCTTTTCAGGGCCATACCTGGAATAGTGGAAACATCAGCACCGTGGGAGCCGTCTGAGATACCACCAGCAGACCAAACGATAACGCTAGCTCTGTGACGACGCTTGTTGTTGACCAGAATCAACGAGTGATCCGGCGCCATGCCGCGAAGCTGGAATGGACGTACCAAAGTTGCCGCATCACTGATCGGCTGATCATTGACTGAGAAAGAAGGTACAGAGTTACGCAGCAAGTTAGCTACGTCCATGTCGCCCTGGTTAGTCAGTTCAGCACTGGTTATAACATCAACCGCTGAGACTGTATCCACGGCTGAACGAGCTTTTGCACGACTACCAGTAGTTACAATTTCTTCAACCATAGCGCCTTCGGCGAAAGCCACTGTTGGCAGCATAGTGCCGCCAGCGATAATCGCTGCTGCTAGTGAAGTTAATTTTAAAATGGATGTGTTTTTCATAAATCTCCCCCGAGATATTAGAATTTTGGAACGTTTTTTTTTGGTATTTAGGCCAGAGATATTTCTAGACCATTTTGCACCATAACATAAGATATATGCTTAAACGTATATTTTTAGACCTTTTTACTAGAAAGTTATTTGGTAATGAATATGCCTGATGTAACCAAAAGCGCTATAGGAGCCGGCTGGTGTGGGATCATCTAGGGAATTAAATGGCTTGAAATTGACCTGTTTTTTGATCAACGCCTCTATGCAAAGCGGAGTATCTTGGGGACAAAAAAAGGGGTGCCAATAGGCACCCCTTTTCATCTTGCTTGTTACTGCTACTACTTATACTTTCTTGGTCTTCTAATTAACTCATTAAGAGTTTATTAGAAGTTGTAGCTGTACTTGGCATACCAAAACGCGCCACTGAAGCCCATAGGAGCAAATTCACTGTACGTGTTACCAGCGCCACCGGCACCGTTATGCTTAGTTGAACCGGCTTCGTCAAGGACGTTGTTGCCGCCGAGCATAATGGCAGAGCTTTCGTTCAGGTCATAGGAAAGCTCAACATCCACTACGTATTCGCCGTCATAGACCAGGCCTTGGTTTGAATCGTACCAATCACCGTAGTAAGACAGGCGTCCAAGGGCGCGCCAGCCGTCCATCATGTGGTTAGCGGAAACGTTGTAGCGAGTGTCAG
>Ga0307488_10001579_pt1 | contig 19050 bp, 11 predicted proteins | sample SB02metaG_FD_202248 | JGI IMG/M metagenome (GOLD analysis project Ga0307488, IMG submission 202248) | Sea-ice brine microbial communities from Beaufort Sea near Barrow, Alaska, United States - SB 0.2 | ecosystem: Environmental > Aquatic > Marine > Coastal | place: USA: Alaska | collected... | reverse complement strand
TGCTGATCCGGGCTTTGCTGATATCACAGATGTAGGCTCTAATATAGCTACTAAGATCACAGGCTCTGTAGGCGCAATCTATGGTACTCCTGTAGTTGTATCTGACCAGCTCGAAGCTGAAGCTAACACAGCTTCTGTAGGCTATGCAGTTAACGTTAGGAATCACGTTATTCCTCGTCTGCGTGGTGTATCAGTTGAGCAAGACTACGAAGTACTGAACCAACGCAATGTAATTGTTGCTAGTCAATCACTTGGCTTCAACCAGCTTGTGGGTAATAACGGTACTACTGACGTATCTGTTGTTAAATTGATTCGTACTGACGCAGGTTAATACTTAGAAATGAGGGGGAGTTTATCTCCCCCAAGTTTTTACTAATGGACTTATAAAATATGGCAGACTTAATAACATTACAGGAGTACAAAACGGCAGAGGGTATAACTCAGCCTAAGGAAGACGGACGCCTGAACGTTTTAATCCCTTCTATAAGTCAATTAGTAAAGACTTATTGTGGAAATAGTTTTGTAGACTATTACTCTACTAATAAAACTGAGACTTTCAACATTGAGTGGGCTACTCATACGGTACAACTAACGGAAAGCCCTGTAAATACAATAGTAAGTGTAGAGGAGGCCACGGCCTATGGGGCTACTCTTACTGCTCTTACCATTGGCGCACAAGAGTATGCGCTCAATAAGTCAACAGACTGTATACTTAGAACAAGTTCTGCAGGCTATAAAAACTGGCCCCTAGGCATAGAGACTGTTAAAGTGGTATATACCGCAGGATATAGTGCAGTGCCCGCCGATTTAAAACTAGCAGTAATTGATTTAATGACTTATTACTTTAAAAACGAACACAAGGAAAGAAGAACTATAGCAGGTGCAAGCATACAGAATGCTAGTACCACAAGTCAGGCTAATAATGTATCTTTCCCAGACCATATCAAGCGAGTGCTTGATTTGTATAAAAATTACTAATGGCTTCTATGTATACCCAAAGCTTGGACGCCCTAATAAAGAGTATGAACGCAAAAAAGTTTGTTCGTGCTAAATTTATACGCCGAGCAATTGATAATAGTGAAGAAGTGCGTAATGTTCTTAAGCTTGACGGAGACGCGCTTAAAACGTATAATTCATTCAGAGTAGCGGTACTAGCAACCGACAAAAAAGAATCTAAAATTAAGTTCGACGGAGAGACCTATACGAGGTCAATGGCTAACAAAATAATAAATACAGTAGATGGTCAAGGGGAAGCCAAGGATCGACTAACCTACCGACAGCTTAGCGAAAGAAGTAATGCTTTAATGGGTAAGCTATTAAAAGACTTCTCAGATATTAATGAATTGGGACATGATGATATAAGTATTCTAACAGCTCAAATAGCCTTACTACTAAAGGAAATGAGTAGTACAGACCCGCGTCGTGCACCCCTAAGAGCTCTATTTATAGTAGCCCAAGAAATTGACGCTATAACTGATCCTGTTAATATAAGCTTTACCTCTAAAGGAGCTAAAGCTAACTTAAATACCTTAATAAACTCGGCCTCGGAAATATTAGGCTCCGAGTACGATATCACTTCTGACGCTGCCATAGTTGTAGACGCATTTACGGGTATAGAGGGGGAGGCTACTTTTAGTCTTGAGAATAGAGAGATAAACCAGCTAAAAGGCAGAATGGCTGCTCGTTTAGGGAGTATACTTAAACGTGTTGTAGAAGGCAGTACGAACGCATTTGAGAGAAATTTTGCAGATGTAAATATTCTAGGATTAAAGGGCTCTCCTAATATACAAGACAGAATAGAGACGCAGATAACCCATATATTAGATCCTAAAATAAAGGGGAAGCCTAAAAAGTCTACGCTAAAGCCTAAAACGGGTAAAGGCAAGGTAAAGAAAGCTTCTGTAAGGAGAAAAAAAGCAAAGACCTCCTCCTTAACAGTACCTATAATAGCACTAAAAACATCTAAGAAAAAGAGTAATATAAAACCCAGCAAAGTTTCTATAGCTAGACTTATTCCTTTGATTAATAACATTTTACCAGAAACGATCGAGAGAAATATGAATAAGCCTTATTTAGAAAGCAGAACGGGCAGGTTTTCTTCAAGTGTGAGAGCTGTCGACGCTACAAAAACAGCAAAAGGTTATACTAGCATAGGGTACACATACCAAAGAGAGCCTTATGGGGTTTATGAGACTACCAGCGGTAGTAGGTTTGCTTCCTCAGATAGAGACCCAAGAAAAATAATCGACGTGTCTATTAGAGAAATTGCCGCACAGTTTGGCTTAGGCAGACTATACACTAGGAGAGTTTAGTGACCTCAAGAACTTATGCCTCACGAAGAAAACGCATAATTGACGCACTTGTAACCAAGTTGAAAACTATTGATGGGCAGGGAGCATTTCTAACAGACGTAGGGGGTAATGTACACCCCCGTCTAAAATTCTGGGACGAGATAGAGCAGTTTCCTGCGTTACACTTAAACGCAGGAGGGGAGACCCGAGTATATCAAACTGCAGGAATACGAGATAGATTTTTAGCCGTAACAGTTCGTTGTTATGTGCAAGACGAGGAGGCTCAAGAAGCACTTAATGAGCTATTAGAGGACGTAGAAACCGTTCTAGAAGATAACTCAAGATTAAAGTATATAGACAAAATGAATAATGTTTACTATACACAACAAATCACAATCATTAGTATTGATACTGATGAAGGTGTGCTCGAGCCTTTAGGGGTAGGTGAAATACTTTTAGAGGTTCGTTACTAAGAAAATCCTGGCACGAATAAACATTCACGACCAGACTTTTCAAGATCATAGGGAGATAAAACTATGGCTGAATATTTACATTTTAGTAGAGACTCGAAACTCTACATGGAAAAAGATGGGTACCTCTGGTCGATTCCTGTTCTTGATGGATTTAGTTTCTCTCAAGCAACAAACTCTTCAGAGATAACTCTAAATGAAATGGAGGACTCTTCAGGTCGCTCACGTAGAGGTCGTAAAATGTTTACGGATTCTTTGTCTGCTGCTGAATGGTCTTTCTCAACATATATTAGACCTTTCAAGTCTGTAGGCTCAAAAAGCGCTACAAATGGAGTCGCCGATTCAACCGCTAATCATCATCACGCAGTAGAGGAAGCTCTATGGGTCGCAATGGCAGGCCAAAATGTTTATGTACCTGCTACCGGTAAGTTTAAGCACGGCCCAAAAGGCGGGGCAATTACTTCCTTTGTAACGACTAGTGGGGGTACAGACAGTGATGATATGGGAAACGATAGAACAGCTGGTACTTATAATATTGCTGTCCCTACCGTTGCCGCTACGAGCCCTACAGCCCACAACCAAGCTCTTGTAGCTGCTGGCGGAGGCACCATGGATACAGGCTCTGGAGCTGTAATACAGGTTGTCGTAAGTGCTGGGGGTGTTGCAACTGCAACAATCACAGAGAGAGGAACTGGGTTTGATACAGGTAATACAATTACTATAGGAAGCCAGCTTCTTGGAGGCGACGCTAGTGGTGATAATCTTGTACTTACAACAACTTCAGAGTCTCTTAGCTCTGACGGTACAGACGTTGATATTAACTTCTACGATTCTAACCGAGCCGCTCTAGGTACGTTTAATCTGTACTTCGTACTCAGTGATAGAAGTGCTGGAAGACTTATTTACAAGCTGGAAAATGCTGTTGTTAATGAGGCGGGAATGGATTTTGATATTGATGGTATCGCTACAATTAATTGGTCTGGTATGGCAGGACAAATTAGAGAAGTAGGTACAGGTCTTGGAGCGGGCCAAGTCACCGCAGCCGACACCTTTCCAAACCCAGGAGCAGCCGGAGCATTGTGGATAGATACAAATGACAGCGACAAGCTGTATATATCAACAAGCGACACAAATGCTGAAGCTAGCTGGTACGAAAGTATTAGTGAAGGCTCTACGAATACAGCTAACTTTATTCGTAATCGTCTGACTAATCTTACTCTTGCTACAGAAAGCGCTTTTTTAGCTGCTACTACTTTTGATAGAGAGGGCGACGGAACTGCGAATGACAGCTATAGAGATACTTATAGCCTGGCAATCACGGGCGGAAACGTAACTATTAGTAATAATATTTCGTACTTGACTCCTGAAGAACTTGGTAAGGTTAACCAGCCAATTGAACATGTAACTGGAACACGTACAGTTGCGGGAAGTTTGACTTGTTATCTTGCTAGCTCTGATGCTGCTACCAACAAAAGTAAGAATTTGTTTCAGGACTTAGTTTCTGATATTAATACTGTTGTTAATAAGTTTGCAATTACTTTGCAGGTAGGCGGAACAGATACAACCAAACCTAGGTTTGAAATTAGTATCCCTACAGCCCACCTTGAGGTGCCAACGCATTCTATCGAGGACGTGATTTCTATGGAGGCTAACTTCAGCGGAATCGGATCTGGAGTAGGTGAAGCTGACGAAATAATGTTGAAGTATATTGGAGTATAGGCTGTAAAAAATATTTCTTGACACCGCAGGTGATTTGAAATATAATATATGGTATGAAAGTGAGGGGGCCTTTTGGCCCCTTTATCTTATAAGGGATTCGAATGGCAAATTATATTTTTCAAAAAGAAGCTCAGGTCTACCTTGTGCATAGTGGTTTAAAGTACAGAATAGATATAAGCGCGATAGAGTTTAGCCAGTCTTTTCAGGAAAAAAGTTATGAGGTAAAAACTCTTCATAATCAATCAGGGTTTGAAGGCTCTAGTATAAATATGGCCAACCCTGCCCAGTTCAGCTTTAACACTCCTTTACTAGAGGAACTAAGGCATAAAGTTGTGTTTGACCGGCTACTTGATTATACAACTTTTGATTTATACATATCAAACAAGCAAGATGTTTTTAAGCTAGAGAAATGCGTTATTCAAGGTGGGACGTTCGAGATCAATAGATCAAGACCCTTAAGATTAGGTATTTCTGGTGAAGCGTCTAAGCTGTCAAGATTTAGTGGTACAATACCGGGCACCCTACAAACTGCGGGTACTAGTACGACTACTTATGTTATACCGAAACTTAATACTCTAACTTTGGGAGGTATTGATATATCTGACCGAGTTACGTCTCTGTCTGTAGAAATACAGAACGACATTTCTTGGAATAATTATAGTACAGTACAAGGGGCGGTATCCGCAACAAATGCGTCTACATCTATGTTTCCCTCTAATTTTACAGTAGGAACTAGGGTAGTAGCAGGGGCTATTACTAAGTACTTGCCAGGTAGTACCGGCCAGCTGCTAAGCCAAGTTTTCATAGACGCGATCGCTAATTTACTAACATGGAATACTAGTACCCCTTTAGTATTGAAAGTAGGAACTTCAGGAACTTTTAAGGGGATCACTTTTGATTTTAACTGCTCTTTTACAAACAGGCTACAAAATGCAGATGTTTATTTAGAGGAGTATAGCTGGAGAATGACAGAACGACCGACTACGCTTTCGAGCGTAATAACTTACACATAACGGAAAGGAATAAAAATGGATTTAAAAAAACTAGTAGTAGACACTAAAAGTACTTGGGTAGAGTTCGCAGGTCTAGAAGGCTTTGAGGTACAAGTGGCTAATCTATCAAGAAAAGAGCTAAACGGGCTTAGGAAAAAATGTACCACTTCCAAATTTAATAGAAAAAGCAGGGCTATAGAAGAGGTTTTAGATGAAGATAAGTTTGTTGTTGAGTTTGCTGCTGCATCAGTGCTCGGCTGGAAAGGCCTAACTTTAGACCACCTTCAGACTCTGATTCTAGTTGAGGTGGGGGACGAAGACCTAGCAAAAGAAGTAGAGTTCACGGTAGACAATGCAGAAGTGCTTGTCAGTCAGTCATCAGAATTCGATACTTGGCTCAACGAGGTAGTCTTTGATTTAGAGAACTTTCGTAGCAGGCCAAAGAAAGGAGTGTCTAGAGCAGCTAGAGAAAATACTGAGGCAGAGTGACGGGGGGCTAACCCAGGAGCGCTACTTTGAAATGCAGGAGCAGATGGGCTTAGAAATAGAAGTTGAGAACATACCTTTAACTTTTGATGATTTGCCTGAGATAGTTATATCTGCAATAAGTACATTTAATCGAATGGGAGACAGAGTTTATCCGGATATAGGATATATAGGCAAAGACTACACAAATCTTGCTTTATATCAGAATATATACGGAGTACTAGAGGACAGTGATTTCTTCTTAGAAACAATAGAGTGGTTAGACGCTCGAGCTATCAAAAAGTCCGCAGAGCACATGAAGCGGGAATATGATAAGATGAAGAGAAAGTAACAGTGGCAAACACAATTAAGCTCAGTATTAAAGTCGATGACGATGGCAGCCTGGCTATTGTGGGTAGAGAGGCTAAAGAGGCGGCCAAAAATCTAGAGGGTGTATCCAAGGCTGCAGATAGAACGGGTAGCTCCGCTAAGGGAGCAGACCGTAACATGAAAGGGCTGTCTAAGCAGTCTGCGAATACTACCAAGAATTTTTCTAAAATGCAGCAGGGCATGACCGGGGGGCTTGTTCCTGCTTATGCCATTCTTGCCTCTAATGTGTTTGCTCTTAGTGCGGCTTTTCAGTTTTTCAAAAGAGCAGCAGATCTCAGCAATCTAGAAAGCTCACAAATATCCTTTGCTGAGAATACCGGAGTCGCTTTAGGCAGTATAACACAAAGACTAAGAGAGGCAAGCAGCGGTATGTTAGGGTTTAGAGAAGCTTCTCAGGCCGCAGCTATTGGCATGGCAAAAGGCTTCTCCCCCTCCCAGCTAGAAGACCTAGCACAGGGCGCTAAAAAAGCCTCTACCGCCCTTGGCAGAGATTTTGAAGATGCCTTTGACCGTCTTATAAGAGGTGCTTCTAAAGCAGAGCCCGAGCTCTTAGATGAATTAGGTATTACCCTCAGACTTGAAGATGCAACAAGAAAGTATGCAGAGTCTATAGGAAAAACCTCAAAACAGCTGAATACTTATCAAAGAAGCCAAGCGGTTTTAATAGAAACCCAAAGACAGTTGGACAAAAATTTTGGGGCTATGGATGCTGCAGTCAACCCTTTTATACGCCTATCTAAAACTTTTGACGATATTATAAAGAAAGTTACAGAGTTTTTCTTGCCTATGTTTAATGGAATTGCAAACTTATTATCGGGTAGCGCAACTTCCGCTATAGCAGCTTTTGGCCTGTTGGGCGCGAGTATTTTTAAAACGATTCTTCCGATGGAAGATCTAAACACAAAACTTACAGACTTTTCTAATAATGCTACTGCAGGGTTCAGGCAGGCTATACAAGATGTAAGAGATTTTTCTGACGAAGTGGCAGTCGCCGCTGCAGACGTTGCAGCTACAAAAGCTGGAGGTGCTCAAGACTATCAAAAAGCCGCGGCCTCAGCAGTAGAACAAGGAGCCAAGTCTCCAAGCCTTATTAGGGCTGCAGCAGGTGAAGCAACCCCCCAAGATAACGCAAGAATTAAAACTGCTGTGGCTGCCTTCGAAAAAAATGCAAAAAAAGGCATGCTTAAAGTAGGCAGCATGTTTGAGAAAGTAAGTGCAAATATTGTAGCAGATATAGGCGGCGCTATGAATAGAATGAATGCCAAGTCTACCACAACTTTTGGAAAAATGAAAAAAACTGCAATACTATGGGGTAAAAGAACTAAAGTAGTGTTTAAAGGTGTAGCGGCCTCAGGTAAGTTAATGTTTGTAGGATTAGCTAAGGGGGCTAAACTCGCGGGAAGGGCTATGGATAGTGCTATGAAGCTTGCGGGTATTATTGGAATACTAAAATTAGTATACGATGCATTCCAGGGTATAATCAGTGCCCCTCTCACTATATCTATGGGCGTAGCTAAAATGGCCGACTCTATTTCAGACATACTTGCCCCTCTGCTAAATGGTATAGCTGTAGGATTCCTAGGTATCGCGGACAGCGTACTAGACAGCTTTGAGGAGATGAGAGCGGGGATTGCTAAGGCCGTTAATCTAATTGCTACTATTTTTAAAACTGCGTTCGACGCCATGATAATTTCAGGTCAGTCTCTTGTAAATATTATAATAGAAGGTATAAACGCAGTTAACCCCCTAAAAAAAATAAAGCCCATACCCTTAATAGAATTTAGCACCGTAGAATTAATGGATGAGGCAGTTGGTGCAGCCAGTAACTTAGCCAACAACTATGAGGGTATCACATCGGGAGGCCGCCGATTTGAAAAAATGATGAAAAATAGCTCCATAGGTGCCTACTTCGCTGCAGTAGAGAGCGGAGCAGATGCAGTAAAGGCTAGCGGAGCAGCACTAAAAGCTTTTAAAGCCTCCGCTGCTGCCGCAGAGAAAAGTCTTGGGGGCATACTCTTAGGTATGGAGCAGACGGAGAATGCGACGGAGGCCTCTGAAAAGGCTTTTAACGGATTAGTTAGTTTGGATATTGCAGGCCTATTTAAGAACATTAATGCAGAACAAAAAGTCTGGAATAAGACCACAAAGCAGTTTGATACCAAAGGAATAATGACCGAAGCAGACAGAGCAAGAGCTATTGAAACTCTAACATCTAGTATGGAAGGCCTACTCGAAGTGTCCCCTTTGTATGCAGCAGCTTTAGCGAAGGCCCTTAAAGGAGATGCAGGGCCCTTAAACGCGCTAGCCAAAAATATTACTGATACAAATGTCCAACTTTCGGCTTTTACTGAAGGACTAACAAGCACAAAAAGTGCCGTAAAAGATTCTCTCGCAGGGGGTAATATGAGGGAGGGCATCACCGCTCTTATGCAGTTAAAGGAGGCAGGCGAGGATGCGGGTAAAGGTATTGAACGAACCACGCTGCAGAAAGGTAAGCTAGAAGCTCTTCGTAAAGAGTTTGAAGAGATGTTCGGTACGGGTACAGATGCCAACGAATTGTTAAACACACTCATCGGTATACAGAAAGAGACCGATAGTATAGCGTTAACTCAAACTATGTCACAGGGAATACAGGGCGAAACTAAAGTTATACTACAGGAGGAGCTAGCGGTTAGAACAGTTATAAATGAAATAGCTAGAGTAAATGTACAACTAAGTCAAGCAGCAAATGCTACAGACACAGCAAATTATGAGCAAAAGTTAAGAATACTCGCAGTAGAGAAGGCAATCACTGAGCAAGCTAGATTAAGAAGGCTTTCCTCCGAGGTAGGGAAAATGAAAAATGTAGGCAGCGGTAAAACCGCTGCGGGCCTAATGCAAAATACTTTAAATAAGCAAACTCAGCGTGACATCATAAGCAGCAGTGCTAGTCAGATTATCAACGACCCTCTTATGCAGCTAAACGATCCAGAGAAATATAAGTCTCTTACTGCCTCTATTTCTGCAGCATCAGAAGCCCTTAAAACTCTTAAAGAGCAGACAGCAGAGGGGATCTTTAAAAATATGGCAGAAGATTTTGCAGCCTTAGGGCCCGAAGGGGAGCTACTGTCTCAGGTTAGTGCTGGCATGGGCAATATGATAACTGCTACTAAACTTATGGGAGAAGCAGGAGAGGACTCAGCTAAAAGAATGGCTGCAGGGTTCCAAGTAGCTAGTGCAGTACTAAGCAGCGTTAGTGGGATTATGAACGCTGCGCACAAAAATAGAGTAGCAGGAATAGACTCGGAAATTAAAGCCGAGCAAAAACGAGACGGTAAATCAAAAGAGAGTTTAGCCAGAATTAAAAGTTTAGAAAAGAAAAAAGAGGATATGGCTCGTAAAAACTTCGAGATGAATAAGAAAATGCAAATGGCAAATGTTATAGTCTCTACTGCTGCTGCTGTTGCTCAGTTATATGCTAACCCTATCGATCCTACAAAACTGTGGGCGTCTATGATGATGCCTATGATAATAGGAATGGGGGCTGCTCAGTTAGCTATGATTTCTGGGACCTCCTTTCAAGGCGGAGGAAGTACCTCAGCAGGCGCAGGAGTTCCCTCAAGCGTCTCAGTAGGCAGCAGAGGGAAGGGCTCAGACCTGAGCAAATCTCAATCAGCTCGCGGAGAGCTGGCATACTTCCGAGGCGGAGAAGGAACCGGCGGCGCTGAAAACTTCCGGTCGGCTTTCTATGGAAGTAAGCATAGAGCCTCGGGTGGCAATACAGGATATGTTGTAGGCGAGCAAGGACCTGAGTTGTTCATGCCTGATCGTCCAGGTACTATAGTTCCCGCTGATGATTTTGCAGCCGGAGGAGCAGGAGCAAATGTAACGTTTAGTATAAATGCAATAGATGCTGCAGGCGTAGAAGACGTACTTGTACAGCAGCAGGGTAATATAATTGGAATGTTAAGAGAAGCAGCGAACTCATACGGAGAAAATTTTATGGAAGATTTAGATGAGAGTACTTATACTACTCCAGTGGCAAGGAGGGCGTAATGGCTTTCTCAACAAGACTTCCAGATCCTGCTTACAAGAGACACTTCTCGGGCCAGAATGAGGGCCCAAGCAGTGCGGGTGACTTCGGCCCCGGTTTTGCGTCTGTAAAACTTACTTCTGACCAGAAAGTAATGACGTCAAGAACTAACTCTCAAAGAATTCTAGCAAAAGCGGTAGCAGGGCAGAAGTGGAATATAGATATAGACTACCATCCAATGACACAAGCAGAGTTTCGTCCTATAGATACTTTTTTACAAATGAAACAAGGCGCTCTTACCTCTTTTGATGTAGCTCTTCCTCAGTATAATACTCCTACAAATGCAGCTTGGGTAACAGACCTAGGTACTAAAGCCTTTATAGCACAAGCAATACAGCCAGCGGGGGCTACTAATGTTTTAATTGGGGGAAGTGGAAGCTACGCCCCTAATTCTACTACTGCTCCTACGAACATTCCACTGCCTGGGGAGGTGCTCACTATCACCGATAGCAGCAATAGTAACCATAAAAAAGTTTATATGATAACCTATGTTGAGACAAATAATATATTTGCTAGTACAGCTACAGGTAACAATGCGTATCTACGATTAGGAATAAGCCCTCCTTTAGCTAAAAGCGTTAGTTCCGGAGCTACTTTCAACTTTCTTAGTCCTTTATTTAAAGTAGTTATGCCTACCGCTATCAGATCCTACTCGTTAAACACGGATAATTTATATAAATTTAGCTTAAAATTGGAAGAGTACCTATGAGTTTTACTAAAACCCTTGATAATGATTTAAAAGTCTCGCTACTTACTGAAGACCCTTTTCTATATGCCCATCTGGTAAAATTTGAAAATGTGCCCGACGACGCATCTGGGCGAATCGGGGAAAAGGCCAGCGACTATTCTTACATATCAGATGCTTCTTTTGACATTAAGTTTAATGACGGAAGCAAAAGCTTAGCGGGCGACGCCAACGGAGAGCAAACTTATATTGCTAACCGTTTAACAAAAGTAGGTACGATATCAGAAACAACAGAAGCAAAAGTTAGCAATGTAAACCTTATCATATCTTCTATAGCGTTAAGCTCTCAGTTTACAGGTTCCGCTACTAATACAGTAACTATATCTAATTCTAGTTCTTCAGGCTGCTCTATACAGATAGCAGGTGTAGATAGCTGGACAGATCTTGGGTTTTCTGAAGGCGATAAAATAACTATATATTCTTCGGACTCTAATAACGGCAAAAGTGTTACTATCTCAGGCTTCACATCTAATAATAATACGGCCACTTGTATTTACCCTAGCGCAACTACTAATAATTTTAGCGCAGTAACAAATTATAATATTATTCTAGAAACAAATGAAGTTGCCGCCATTCTCAATGATCCCGCATCTGCCAGCTACAACGGCTATATAAATAGAGAGGTAACCATATATAAAGCACATATAGACCCAGATACTGGGGTTATAATAGGTGCGCCTTATACCCTTTTTAAAGGTATTATATCAAAAGCTAAGCTAACCGATGACCCAACAAAAAACTCTACTGTTACTTGGAGTCTTACAAGCCACTGGGGAGACTTTGTAAGGGTTACCGGAAGAATCACATCAGACTCAGAGCATAGGGCATTAGGTGGCGATGGAAGCCCTGACCTTGGAGCACTGCATAGAGATGACTACGGCACAGACCTAGGTTTTATGCACGGTGAGCAAGCGATAAATATAATGTCAATATATCAAGTTAAAGAAACTCGATATAAGCTGAAGAAATCTGGCTTTATATTCAAAAAGTATAAACAGGTGTCCTACGAGGTGGAAGTAGATAGGGAAGTAGACCTGCGTATAAATCTAGAGGCAAAGTACCTTCCTGTTATTTATGGAGTACAACGAACAGATAGTATACCTATTTTTGCCGATTCTTTACAGAATGACCCCACAAAAATATATGTAGCTTACGCAATATGCGAAGGGGAGGTAAGCGGCCTTTACGACATCTATGTAGATGACCAGTCTCGAATTTGTATTGATAAAAATGATTCCGATACAAGGTCTACACAAACAGATGAAAAGACTATTGATGTTATATGTGAAGGCAGAATGGATAAAGGAGATACTTTAAGCTCCGCGCCTTCTATAAGCGGCGCAGATCGACAGCGGCGGAATGCTATTTTGGCCGCACAAAATAATGAGCTTACAGGGAATACTGCAGGCTGGCTAGACAGTGGCTATTTTTCTGAAAACGCTACTCCAGAGTATTCTGCTGTAAATAGTTCTGCGGGTGTAATTCATGGAAGTCAAACACACCTTCAATACCCTATCTCTTCTAGATTAATTTTTCATGCAGGCAAAAGTCATCAAAGATCAGACGATACTTTAACACGTATCGCTACTGCGGGTATCTCTTCGGCAGCAAACGGTTTTAAGCTACAGACAGACGCGGAAAAATCAGAGGAGTATTGGACAGAAAACCACAGACTTTTAGATACCGCGTATGTAGTTGCAGAGTATGAAATAGCAGATGGCGATGTAACTATTCCTAGTCTTGATTTCGTTGTTCGTGGAAGAGAAATAGAGCAGTATGATTATGACTATTCTTACGCAGAACATCCCAACCCTACCTTTTCTTCAGGAACTATAGCCAGTAAAAGAGCTCTATTTAAAACAGGGGATTTTGTTGACTTTTACTCTTTAGAGACCGGCAATGGGTCTTTAGCTACTAACTTACAGATTGTCGATTCCACAGTATATTATAATGCTTCTAATGTAGCTGAATATAAATTTAGGTTCTCAGCAGACCCTTTAGCACTTATACCCTCCACTACTCAATTTTACATGCTTCCGGCTGGTACTACTAGTCCTAGTAACTCTGATTCTAAGTATCCAATGGTAACGTGGGACTACAAGTCTCATTCTGGTACTGTATCGAAAACCCTAACTCAGACGATAACTACTACAGCAGGAGATGGGAATGCTACTAGGGCTAATAACTCAACAGGGGCCGGAATTGATATAAGCCAGATAGACGCAGATCTTTTAGCTGCTCTTAAAACCGCGTACGCAAACACTGCCTTCCTTAGAGAAGGTCAAACGGAAGACGAGTTTATTGCTAACGTTATGAACGCATACCACGATCCCGAGAGTGTAACAACCAATAATGCGTTAGTAGACGTGGCGGGCACGCAAAGCGCCGACCCTACTAAACTTCTTATATTAAATGCTGTAAAATTAGCTACTAATGCAAGCGCGCAAAACGACTACTATAAAGGCCAAACTATAACCATAGTGAATACCGACGCTACTACTGGCGTTCAAAAAAGACAATCACGGAAAATAGTAAGCTATGTAGGGGGAACAGGGGCTGGCTCGAAAATAGCCTATGTAGGAGAGTTCTCTGATTCCGCGCCTACTTCGACTGCGGTAACAGGCTCTTTTGTGGCAGCAGACGATTCTAACGGTACGTTTATTAGGTTTAATAATGTCTCGGCTTTTCTAGTAGATGACTTTATTTTTTCTACTTCTGATGGCCTAGCCTCTATACCTTCAGGAACGAGAGTTATAAGTAAAAGGACAGTTGCCCCCATAGGAGTATACGTAAGCAATCCAGTAAAACTTACTAAAGGGGCCACCCTCGCCGTCTCACGGGCCAGCGGCACCCAGTCAGTAGATGCAGTAGACGCTACAGATTTTCAGTTTCTACCCAAACAGGGAGATACCTATGAAATTTCTTCTAAAGGAAATAAAAAAGTATCTATTAATCCAGCGGTACAACTTTTAGACTACTTAACAAATACTAGATATGGAAGAGGACTGGAAATAGGTAAAGATATTAACTTAGATACCTTTAAATCTTCTGCACGTCTTTGTGACACCCGCTCCGATATTACTCTTATATTGCCTAATTCTGGTACATATACTACAAATGATAAGTGGCATTCAACAAATACAATTAGTAGTGTTTCTTACTTTCAATGGCAGGGTACTATAAAAAGTACTAGAGCGGCAAGTACTGGCTTCACAGAAGTAACATTTACTGACTGTATAGGAAAGATTGCCCATAAGTGGTTTGATTGGAAATCCTATGAAGTAGGTAATATTATATATCATAAAGTAGGCGGCGTAAACAAGATATACCTCAAGACAGGTTCTTCAGGTTCCGTTGCTGCCCCTACTACAGGGAACGCCTCGTCTCTTAGTATTACTAAAGTGGGCACAAGTACTAGTGTAGCTCTTCACGGCATAGCGGCAGGGGGGACGGCGGAAAGGGATTCAGGTGAGAAAGATAACCCTGTTGTTAAAGCCTGGAACGGCCTGAGCTATGAAAAAAGCGGGTATATTTTATATGATTCTGATGATGTAAAATATTGGCGATACATGGGGTGGCAGGAGCAGAACCAACGAGAAGTAACTCGCCACCAAACAAATGCATTAATAAGAACAGATACGCCTCTGTTTGATAATGTAAACTCCATGCTTAAGCACTTCAATGGTATACTTAGATACTCTAATGGCTTATATGAATTAGAGGTAGAGTCTACTGCGCCTGTAATTACCGCAACAGCTCACATACCTACTAGTGCGTCTTACACAGGAAGTGCTGGTGCCTCGGACACTACCACTAACTACCCAGATCCTCGATTTATAACAGAAGGGGATATAATTGGGGCAATCACAGTAGATGACTCAGGGCTAAAAGGTATAGCAAATACAGTATCGGTCAGTATTGCAGACCCTAATATACGTTATGATACTAGAAGTGTGAGTTTCTTTAAGTCAGAGTATCTGAAAGAAGATAGAAACATACCAAAAAAGAAAGACATAAAAACCCCTTTAATTACTAATTATTTTAATGCTCGTATAAATGCGGAGCAGTACTTAGACCAATCACGATTTAGCAGAAAAATAAACTTTGTTATAGGGCCGAGAGGAGTACTGCTGTTAGCAGGCAATATAATAACTCTGAGCTACCCGCGCTTTGGGTGGGTGAATAAGCAGTTTAGAGTATCTAATCTTAGCTATCGAGAAGACTGTTCGGTGCAGGTTACCGCGCAAGAACATAATGACGATACTTATATTATTACGGCTAAAGAGAAAGCCTATCAGACTGCAGGGCCTATAAACGGACCAGGGGATGAGATTCCTGCACCTAAAGCACCTTCGGGGCTGGAGACAGTCGGAGGAAACAATGCTATAGCTATTAATTGGAAAAATACTATTAACTCAGGTATTGAGGGTAGTTCCACTGCTGGATGGTCTACGGAAATTTACTACAACAACCATGCTACTTTTACTAATGTGACAGCAGATACGGTATTTAGTGGGGGAGCTATTTTACTGCACTCCAGCGAGGGCCGAGAAAGCTACCTACATACGATCCCCAATATAACAGATAATACTACTTATTACTATTGGGTTAGGCACATAAAACTCTTTAGGAAACCAAACGGCGCGGCCATTAAAAAACCGTCTCTCTTTCACCCATTAAGCTCTGCCGACGGTATTGAAGGAACAGCCCTGCCCTCAGCTAGTGGTAGCGGTATTATATATCTGTATAAAAGCTCTCCTGGCTCTGTCTCGGAGCAGGTGGCAAACCCTATTTCACACCCTAGTACGGATGTAAGCTTTCCTACTTTAGCAGTAGCACTTACCGGAGCAAATGCAGGAAAGGTAACGGGGGTAGCTACGCTGCCGGTTACTAGCACTGCCAATAGCGGTAGCTATAAAATTGTTTCTATAGGCACCACAGACTTTACTGCGATTGGTGCCGCTAGTAACACAGTAGGGCTAGTGTTCACCGCTAATAGTAGTGCGCCCGGTACAGGTACAGGAGTTGTTTCTACAGGCTCCTCCGCCTTAACGGATAATGAAGTTATCGGAACAGATGACACTGGTACAGGCTGGTATACTGTACCAATTGAGGCTACAATACCCACTGATCCTGCTGACCCGTCTGAGGTAGTTTGGATTGTTGCAGCCACCGCCAATAGTGCAGGCACCAGTGATGATATACTGAGAGGGGAGTGGACAAACCCAGTTCGCTTCTCTGGTACAAACGGCCTTAATACTGCTGGAGTCGACTTATATCAACCAGGAAATGTTGATACCGCCCCTGATGACCCTAGCGGACCTTTGGTATATACTTTTGCGACAGGTGTATTGGCTACTAACAATCTAAACGGGTGGAGCCAGACTCCTGAATCTCCTACTATTACTAATAAATACTTATGGAAGATAAGCGCGGCGGCGTTATCGAAGGAAGATACTCATACTATTCCTATAGCGGACTGGTCTGCTGCTATACGTTCCGTAACTTTGCCGAGTGACGGCAAAGGGTTATCTTTAATATTAACAGCAAAAACAATATCTTATGATAATTCTACTGGAACACCTGTAATATCACCTAGTGGGGCAACTCAAGATATAGCAGTTAGCGTCAATAAACAAAATATAACAGGAACTCCAACATATAGTATTCTTACTTCAGCAAATGCAGCTCAAAATGATCTTTTATTTAGTGGTGATGGTGGTGATGGAGTAATAACAGCTGATACAGCAACTATAGATGCTTCAACTTGGGGTACAGTAACTCTTGGAAAATCTGTTCATATAAAAGCAACTTTAGAATATGATGGTGTAACCTATACAGATACTGAATCAGTACACGCAATATTCTCAGGAGTTAAAGGAGCTACAGGAGATGATGGCGCGGGTATTGAATATATATTTGCAGTAACTGCGGACTCAAGCACTTCTCCTTCTACTCCTTTGAATAATTGGGGGTTTGACAACCCAACTGAGAGTACCGGTTGGTATGACGGAGCTCCGGCGACTTCACCCACTAATAAAGCTCTTTGGAGAGCACAAAGAAATATTAAAGGACAGCCCACTGGCGCGGCCTCAGTTTCGTCAGCGCGCCCGAACGGAGTTCTCGGTGATTGGACGAGCCCAGTGGTTGTAGGGCATTTTGGAGATGATGCAGTAACAGGATATTTAACAAACGAGAACTTTACAGCTCCACTGAACAGCAGTAACGTTCCAATCTTAACCGGCGGTACGGGAAATATGAAAATATTTGAAGGAGTAACCGATACTACATCAAGCTGGTCTTTTACGGGGGGTGGTAATAATGCAGGTATGACTTGTACAGTTAATCCAGATAACGGCTCTTATGCACTATCTGGAACATGGACAGGAACAACTGCATCCTTTAATATTGTCGCTTATAAAAGTGGCTATAGTGCTGTAACAAAAACATTTAGCGTGTCGAGAGGTGCTGCAGATGGTGCCGTTTCTACTACACCAGGACCTGATACTCCTAAAATAATAGCATCGTACTTATACTGGATAGGCGCGGAGGCGACAGTACCTACGGCTAACCCTGATGCAACTGGATTTGATTTTTCCGTCGCGCTGTCAGATGATTCTTTTACAGGACTAACGGCTAGTACTTGGAGCCTTCAGGCCCCCACGGCTACAGCTACTAGGTCTGATGTTTATTATATTCCTTTTACAGCAACTCAAACTATTACGGACGGGGAGGCCGAAACAACGGGGACTATATCCTATGGGACCATAGGACTAGGAGTAAGCTTTGCAGGTCTAGTTACTTTTACGTTTTTAGAAGATGACAATAGTAACAATGGCACTGCTACTACAATTCATGGGGGTAATATCGATACAGATACTATAACCGCGAATAAACTTACAATCGGGAAAACCGGCCGCACAACCTCGAGGCTCCTGCTTCTTGAGGATTCCGTTAAAATTTTTGAGGGCAGCAACCTAAGAGTGCATCTAGGACGCCTAGACAATAATGCCACATAACCACCAAAAAAATAAAACTTGACTAAATGTGTCCTTTGGGCTATAATTTCATCATGGAGAAAAAGAGATGACCGCCGCAAGATATGACTTAATGATTGACCAAGGTGCCGATTTTGGAATTAATTTAGACCTTACAGCTGAAGGAGTCGCTACAAACCTGACAGGTTATTCTGGCAGGGGCCAACTGCGTGCTACTCATGCCTCTGAAACAGTAACAGCCTCATTCACCGTAGAAATAAGTAGTCCCACTACGGGGAAAATAGTAATGACAATGCCTGCCGCTACCACTGCAACTGTAGCAGCGGGCATGTACGTTTATGATTTGGAAATATACACCGCAGCCGATGCGACTGTAAAGAGGCTTATACAGGGTAGTGCCACCGTAAGCCCAGAGGTAACTAGGTGAGCGGAACTCAAATTACAATAACTGAAAGTACTACTAGTGTAGCTATTAGCAACGCAAATTCTACGGTTCTTACTATAGCAGATAATTTTTCTGCACCCACTGCTTTAACTGTATCTTTAGAACCCTATAATACTATTAGTGCTACTAACGTCCAGGTCGGTTTGCAGCAGCTTGCTGACCGAGCTTTTGTTAGTGATACAGCCCCCACCGGCGTTACTCTTCTTGAGGGCGCTACTTGGCACGATACAGCAAATGACCAGTTAAAAATCTATAAGAGAAACTCCTCTAACGTTCTTGCGTGGGCAGTTATTATAACTGTAGACAATTCTTCAATTTCGTCAATTCTTGATGAAGACGATATGGCGTCAAACAGCGCTAGCGCACTCTCTACACAGCAGTCCATTAAAGCCTACGTTGATTCTCAGGTAGGTACAGTGGATACTCTAGCTGAGATCCTTGCTAATGGTAATACTACTGGCGG
>Ga0307488_10001577_pt1 | contig 19062 bp, 14 predicted proteins | sample SB02metaG_FD_202248 | JGI IMG/M metagenome (GOLD analysis project Ga0307488, IMG submission 202248) | Sea-ice brine microbial communities from Beaufort Sea near Barrow, Alaska, United States - SB 0.2 | ecosystem: Environmental > Aquatic > Marine > Coastal | place: USA: Alaska | collected... | reverse complement strand
CTCCACCGCGTCGATTTTGCGAAGCGACCACTAACGGCAGGCCCCCGGGACTGATTGAAATTGCATAGGTTCTACACGAATGAGTGATCTGATCAGGCGTCAGAATAGACTGGTAATTAATGCCAGGCATTAATTGCCCCGTTTTACCCGCGTCAATCGCAATGTAGCCGACCTGCTCCGAGTTTGTCAGGGTGCCGCTCAGGGATTCCACTCGTTCCAATGCAAAATCAAAATCCGTGGTGCCAACATTCCTAATGGCGGTTGCTAAAAAGGGCATAGACGCAGCACCCGGTGGCGTACCACTTTCATTATTCATGGTTTGTATGGCGGCGATAATGGCTGGCGCAGAAGAAAAGCTGGATGAAAAATTAACATCGTCGTAACCCCTTTGATTCCCGGGGAATCGCTTGCCTTGGAACGTGTTGGTATTAAATGACACCACATCCATTCTGGCGCCACCCTCCAAATTGTATTGACCGGGCACAATAGCCACAAAATCGATGGTTGCGGGTACACTCCCGCTATTAGTCCCCTGTGATTGAACCTGCGCTATTTCAAAACCCGTGGTCGTGACATTTTTTATTCTAATGACGTTAGAAGCAGACTCATCATTCGTCGGCAAGGTGAACACTAATGGGGTCACCGAAAAGGGCTGATCGAAGCAAACTTCACTAAATTCGGCGGTGGTGTTGGTGTTCTTTAGCGTGACTCTACCGGCAATCATTTCCGGCTCATCAAAGGTCACCGTTGTACAACCCAGAACGACGGCCGCGGCCGCTTGCTCTGCAGCGCTGTAGGTTACGATCGCGTCGTCTTCCAACTTAACTTCGCCGGCGGTAAATATCCCACCCTTCAAAATCACGTCTTTTTTAACTTCTACTTTATCGTCGTCGTAGCTCGAAAAAATAATCCCAGTGAAATGAACATCTTTATGCAAATGAAATTTATTGTCATTGTTGCTGCTGATCCCATAATAATTCACGGTCAGATTAGCCGCAGAGGCTCCCGCGTTTGCATTAAGTCGACTGCCATCATCCATATCAAATTTATTAACATTGATAATCACCGGACCCGCAGGGCTAATGGTGATTATCGCGTCATCTTTGATATCAACTTCATCGATGTTGTAAATTCCCGGGGCCATGGTTACTGCGGCCCCTTCATTAACCGTCCACTCCCCATAATTACCCGGTGACAACGATCCGTTTGCGTCGGGAGAATTGACAAAAGTAATGGCTGGCAGAGTGGGCAGGACAATAGCGGGAGAAGGTGTGACAATATTGCCATTCAGGTCGATGGCGCGATTGCTGGGTGTTGTTTGTTTAGGCACCGTAACGCCGTTGAAGATGAAGGGTTTCTTAACTTCAATTTCTTCCAAACCGTAAATACCATAGCTGTCTGCGGGACAACTTCCACCACCACCATCAGACACTACAAAGTTACAGGTCTCAGTATTGCCAACAAAGCACCTAAGTTGCACGTTGGGTGAGGCTGTGGTTTTGCCAAAGGTAATGGTGCCCGCACTGCTGACACTGAGCGTGACATTATTTGAGCCGTTGGTAATGTTGATACTGTTACCCCCACCCCAGACACTGGGAGAGAGAGTGATGCTCGTTGTCTGAGTAGACACCGAACTACAGTTTGTATCGGCACAGGCTTTCAGGATAACGGTTTCGTTCACACCGGTGACACCCTGACCATCATGTATTATTCGGTAATGATTGGGTGGTGGCGGCGCAACTTCGCATTCCGCTGCATACCCCCAAAAGGTCCATGGACCATAACCTCTATTCGAACTGCTATTAAGCGGTGCCTGGGTTGATGAATAATTAGGCGTCCAAACTTTCCCATCATAAATAGCATATTCTCTTGTGCTACAACTCGAATCGCCAGTTCCACACCATAATCTTGGAGTCCAATTTTGAGCTTGGGTAAAATTAGTACACTGAGCATACGCGTTGCTTGATACAGTCATAAATAAGAGCACTGCAACCATTGTGGTTAATATTTTAATGGGTGAAATCTGTTCCATATCGTCTCTAAATTTATCAGATCAGTCTGCTTGTTTTATATACAACGCCATTTTAGCTACAAATTAATAGTAAAATCAAGCCCTAATACACAGGTTGACCACAATTAAAGTCAAGCCAAACAGTGAGCTATCAAGTTTACCGGTTTTACTTTGAAGCTAAATCATGACTACATTAAGACTGAATTATGACTAAATAAGGTCAAATATCTTATCGGTTAAGGAGCGGGGCAAGATAACTGACTCTGCTGGTGTCTTAGCTTGAGACAACAAGCGGTGATTCAAGCGTTAAGTCCCTGTTATCACTTTTTAACAAACAAAAAAAAGCGTTCACTTGAAACCAAGTAAACGCATTATAAAAACATAAAATATTAAAGAAAATAACATTAATCGTATAATAAGAGTCTTTAATGGCGGTAAAGTTCCCAGCCATATTAAGTATTTTTAATTATCGAGTATTTTTACTGTTAACTATAACTCTAAGCGCCTCATTCGGCGCTCTACCGCCTCAACAAAACGCTGTGGTGAGTCTTTATCTAAGTTAAAATACAGCGATGGCTCAATTAATTCAGCTTCCATTAATGCAAAACCGGTCGCGGTTCGCACAAAGTCTACTCTGGCATACAATAAAGAGCTGTCAATAACGCTTAATACCTTTGCTGCTTTTTGTTTAAGCAATAGCTCTGGTTCAACTTTTACGATTAACCCACCAAACTCTTCTTGTACTCGGTAGTCATTATTTTGTGGTGTTTTAAGGATAGCGTGGCTAAATTGATCATCAAAGTAGAATAGCGAAAACTCACCTTCATTAATAATTGCCGGAACAAAAGGCTGAACCATAAACTCTCTTTGCTTAAAGATCGTCAGTAATTCGCTTTGTTTTTTGACCGCTTGCGCCAAGGTTAATCGATAGGTATCAAAAGCGCCGGCACTAATACAGGGTTTGATAACGATCTCTTGGTTGTGGTCGCCGAGGTTGGTTATACCGCTAAAAAATGTTGGGATATCCTTTGCCGTTATGTCATCACACCAAAGTGTTGGCACAATTTCAATGCCCTTGGTGGCAAGCTCTCGAAGGTAATGTTTGTTGATATTCCATTTTATTATCGCTAAGGGGTTGTCTAAATGGGCGCTGGAGTCGTCGATGTTTTGCAGTACGGTGACAAACGCAGCGCAATCGAGTTGGTAATCCCATGGTGAGCGAACCATCACGAGTTGGTAATCATTCCAATTGATATTATTGGCTCGCCATGAAATAGTCTCGCATGACCAACCGGCTTGATTGAGTGGTTCAATTAACAAGTGATCATAGACTTCATAATCGGAACAGTCATCCATCGTTAATATTACGCATTTTTTCATTTTAACCTACTTCTTTTAACCTGCTTTATTAATCACCAAAAAAGCGTTCTAACCATGAACGCTCACGTTCTTTGATGCAATTATCAGTTATACTAATGCCCGCCACCACCGCAGGATATTCAATAGTCTGACTACAATTATTGGTTACCGCATGGCCACTGTCTTGTTCAAACAGGGTCATTGAGATGCCTGTTGGTATGATCGGTTCTTTGTTACTCACTTTTTGATTTTTCATGAAATCAGCAAACAAGACTAAGGCACCACTACTTCCGGTTAACTTAGTCGGTTTGTTATCATCACGCCCTACCCAAGTTGTCACCAGATGACGTTGATCATAGCCAATAAACCAACTATCGCGTAAGTCATTACTGGTACCAGTTTTTCCCGCTAATTGTTTATCCGCTAGCCGCCAAGTTAATGATCGAGCCGTCCCGGTTTTTGTCACTTGGCTTAAAGCATAATCAAGTAAATAGGCGGCATTGCTCGACATTCTTTGCTCAGCTGTTTTATTTATAGACCATAATATATCACCTTGCCCGGAGAGTACTTGAGTTATTGCATGCTGAGTTTTAAAATACCCTTGTGCGGCAATGGGTAGATACAGTTGATTAATTTCGAGTGGTGACATATCAATCGCACCAAGGAGCATAGAAGGTCTGGTCACCACATCCTGGGGATAACCTAATAGGTGCATGGCTTTGGCAATATTATCCAGTCCTAACGACATACCTAAATTGACCGTAGGGACATTCAACGAGTGCACTAAACCATCAATTAACGGCACTTGCCCTTGGTATTCACCATTGTAGTTTTTAGGCTGCCATTTCTTGCCAACATCACTGCTCAGGGTGATAGGGTTATCGGCTAATACGGTGGCAAAGTTATAGTGTTCGTAACGTTCTAATGCTGATAAATATATCGCCGGTTTAATTAATGAGCCGATGGGTCGTTTAGCGTATAAAGCACGATTGAACCCCGCATAGCCTTGTTCTTTTCCGCCAACTAGGGCTCTAATTTCACCACTGTTGATATCGGTGACTATCATGGCCACTTCAAGCTCAGCTTGTTGATGTTTTTCTTCTAACAAGGCTATTTGTTGGGCTGCAGTGTTTTCGAGCAATTGCTGAGACAAATGAGAAAAGCCAGTAAAAACCCGAATACCTGATTGCTGATCAACATTTGATATTTTTTTTGAAAGCTCACTTTTCACTAACTGTAAATATGCGGGGTATTTGTTTTTTGCGAGACGACGAGATGCTCGTACCGAAAGAGGTGACTCAACCGCCTGCTCAAAATCAATGCGAGATAAATAATGTTGTTCAAACATTAATCGCAAGACTAAGTTACGACGTTCTTTCGCCCTTTGAGGATAACGCCAAGGGTCATAATAACTTGGGCCTTTTACTTGACCAATTAACAACGCCATTTGTTGAGGGCTGAGTTGGCCAATATTTTTACCAAAATAGAATTTACTGGCCAGGCCAAAGCCATAGATACCATTGGCATAATGCTGACCTAAATAGACTTCATTAATATAAGCCTCAAGAAGCTGATCTTTGCTATAACGGTATTCTAAAATTAACGCCATCAACGCTTCTGTAACTTTTCTCGCTATGGAACGCTCTCGGCTTAAAAACATATTTTTAACCAGCTGTTGCGTTAATGTACTGCCGCCTTGTACGGTTCTCCCCGCACGTATATTTTCAACTAACGCTCTTATTATGCCGGTCGGTGATACACCGTGATGAAAATAAAAGTTTCGGTCTTCTACTAATAGTAAGGTATCTAAGAGTGTCTCTGGAACTGTTTCAAGGGCAACCAATACCCTATCTTCTTTACTGTCAGGTAGGATACGATCAATTAATATCGGTTCAATTTTGACTTTACTTACCGGCATTTGTGCTAAAAATAGTGACACTATGTGGCCGTCTGCCACTTCGATTGTTATTTTGTTAGCGGGTTGTCTACCATAACCAAAATTAAAGGGCCGACGATAAAAGGTAATTCGCTGACTCGACTGTTCAAATTGGCCAATTTGGTTAGCGATACTAACCTTTTGATAGCCTGATAAACCAAGGACTTTGGTCAAGTCTGCCAGTTGGTATGACTGGCCAAGCACTAAGGTCTGTATTTGTCCAAAAACCTGTACAGGTACCTGCCAGCGCTGGCCTTCAAAGGTATGCCGTACTTTACTGTCAAGGTAGATAACAGACAACATGAGGGTAAACAGCAAGAGGACCAAAAGTTTAACCGCCGTTTTTAAACACCACTTCAGGCCAGTGTTTGTTACCGGCTGAGTGTCTGTCTGTTGACTCGATTGAGACTCAGACTGAGTTTTGCTTTTAGCTTGCGCCTTTAGCGTTTTATTTTTTGCTGGTGCTTTTTTATCGGACATAGAACTTGAGAGGAAATTAAAATATGCAATGAAATCTTACCATGAATACGACAACATGCTAATGCTTTCGTTTGACTCTCATTCGTTTACAGCGAACTGATCAGCATGAACAAGGGTATTCACTAGGCTCAGTTCAGTCCGGCACTTAAGATGGCAGTGTAGGTGCCACCTTAAAAACTTGGCTAAAAGTACACCCAAAAGACTTAATGTAAGCTATAGCCACCGCTGACTTCTATTCTATTACGACCGTTCATTTTAGCTTGATACATCGATTTATCAGCATCATTAATGAGTTGTTCAAAAGTGGTATGCTTATCACTTAACGTACAAATGCCAATACTAAGGGTGACATTAACAACTTCTTGGTTTTTCATTGTTAGAGAACTCTTAGCTAAGGAGTTTTGAATACGGTTAGCGATTTCTATACCACCATTTATATCGCAGTCAGGTAAAATAATAACAAATTCCTCACCGCCAAAACGCGCCAGAAAATCAATATCCCGGATTTCTTGATTACAAATCTTACAAATATGTTGCAATAACTTATCACCACCTTGATGTCCAAAATTATCATTAACCTGCTTAAAGTAATCACAGTCTAATAACATCACCGTTAGCTTATGATGGGTTCTCTGTTCTCGAGACAATTCCATATCGCCTCTTTGATAAAGTGCACGACGATTGGCAACGTTGGTCAGCGGGTCGGTATTAGATAATTGTTCTAAAATATGTGTTTTATCTTCGACTGTTTTTTTCATTACCTCTAAAGAAACGGTGGTTTGACTTAGCTTGTGATTCATTGAGTTAAACTCATTAACAATACCTTCAAACTCATTGGAGTGGTAAGACAGTTTTATTTTTTGAAATTGCCCACTGTGATTTTTTTCAAAGGCTCTTTTGACTTCATTTAGGGATATTTTAAATATTTCAATCAATCGAAAAGAGCCATATAATAAAATGAACATGCTTGCGGCAAGTATAGAGATAATAAATAAGCTTTGTCGTTTAATGACCTTATAAATATCTTGCTGAACGAGCAAAGATAGTTGATCTAAATCTGATTGGATTATGTCTAATTGTGTCAGCAACTTTATTTCTAAATGCTTTTTTATCCCGTCACTGGCATCTTTAAATTTGTTTTCAATCATTTTATTAAATAACAGCTTTACGTTTTGACTTTGACGACTAATACTGTTTTGAATGGTTTGCTGTTGCGGTGTTAAACTTGGGACTAACTTGAGTAAATTTATTAATTTTCTGTGTGATGATAGCCATTTGTCAGCAGGGTAATCACTGGCGTATATATTATCACTGATAATAAGTTGTTTTAAGGTGTTAGCATAATTATCAACTTGATGCACGCTACGATCACGGCTCACGGCAAATTCGACTTGTTGCCATGACCACAACAGACTACTAATAAGAATAAAAAATAAAATAAAACAACTGGTGGTAAAAAAACAGATCCGTTGCGATAGGCTGATTTTCATCAGAGTAACTCCCTTTATAGTGGTATATTTACAGCCCCTGGCTTAACTTGTAACATTGCTCTACTGTCAATAAAGTCATCAATATTTGACAGTTCAGTGTATGGCGTCATTTCCATTTCTATCGCCCATGTTGCTTGAGACTTTATCTTTAGTATTAATGATTGGTTTAAGCCAAGTTTAAAAATATAATCAGCCCAAACCCAATCAATAAACGCAGAGGTTAAATTAAGCTCATCCTTCACTATTTTTTTTGATTTTTCTGGGTTTAAAGCAATATAGTCAATTGCGGTACTTAGTCCTTGTATGACACACGTGGCTTTGGCTAACAATAAACTGTCCGCGTGTTGAGAGATCAAATGAAAACTTAAAGTATTTAAACTTTTAGTGTTATGCATTTTTACCTTTTGTTTAAGTGATGTTGCCGCATTAAAAGCAAACGGTTCCCAGGGGACAATAACATCAACTTTATTATTGATGAAAGCGTTAATCAGTTGCTCTGGTTTATAGTGATAAAGTTCAACATCTTCTACAGATAAACCCTCCATCGCTAGTATAGTACTTAAAAAATAATCACTCGCCGTAGCTTTAATGACACCAATTTTCATCCCCTTAAGATCAAGCACTGAATTTATATTAACTGAGGTTCGGGTCATTAATTTCACATCATTATCAGATTGAACAAACATAGCATGGGTGACAAATGATTTTTTGGCTAAGCTCTCATAAGCGATTATTGAGCCTGAACTTGTGCCAAAATCAGTCTTACCGCTCATTACTTTACCAAAGGCCCTCTGACCACCGATAACCTCATCATATTCAACATTAACACAGGTATCCTCAAAGGCATTAATTGACTTGGCGACATAAAAAGGAGCCGATAAAGGGGATTTAGCGACCGCAATTGATACTGAGTATTTTTCGAGTTGCCACATATTTTGAGCATAAGAGTAAAGTAAAACAGTCGTAACAAAAATAAGTAGTATAAAAAAATAGGGAGAAAATTTTCTAGTCAAGGCTGACGACTCAAGAGTGAATAATTGTTTCAGTATAGACACAATTAATTTTTTTTGCCTGACCTTCTCTTCGTAAAACTGAAGGGGAAAAATTCGAGCATCATTGTTAATTTTAGCACTTAAAAATTCCAGCGCCAAAATGGACGGACAAACAAGTTTTAGACTATTTACTTAAACTAACACCCAATTAGTGCAAATATTTTAACGTTTTTTTATTGATGCCCCCGGTTTTTCATCTAGTGGTTTTTCAGGCCACCGATGCTTGAGATACTTTCCACGCATGTCTTTGACTACATCGAAATAGGATGATAGCCAAAAATGACCTAAGTCACTGGTTGTTTGAATGGGTCTTCGCGCAGGTGAAAGCAGTTCAAAGCGCAAAGGAACCCTACCTTGTGCCAACAAGGGAGATTGAAGTTGGCCAAACATTTCTTGTAAAATGACCGACACCGTTGGTCCTTGATGTTGCTCATAGCTAACAGGTACTCTTTTTTTACTGGGTGTTATATAATATTCTGGTGCCTGCTCAGCAAGAAATTGTTGTTCTTGCCAAGATAAATTGGCGATTAACAACTCATAAATATTGAGTTGTCTGAGTTGTTTTATTGAGTTAATATTTGAGATGTAAGGCAGCAACCAGTTATCTAACTTAAGCAGTAGATTTGCCTCAGAAATTGAGGGAAAGGTCTCGACAACCCCACCTAACCACTTAACTCTGGAAAGCCATAAATCACATTTAGCCGACCAGTTAAGGAATGTTAACCCTTCTTCAGCCAAGATATCTTTAACACATAATTCAAACGCTTGTTGAGGGATAGTAGTCAATATCTTTTCTTCTATAACTAATGATTTATAGGTCAGCTTTTGTCTACCTATTACTTTCTCGTTTTTATTGTCTAGTGAATAATTTGTAACTGCAACGAATTGTTGTTTCAACTCCTTTTTAATATCGTTAAGTGATATGGCTGCACTTATAAATATTGCGCCATCTTTATTTTTTCCATCACAATCACAGACCACAAGCCAAGGCTCTCCTTGAGTGGCATCAAAACCTCTGAGGGTAACGCCACGGCCATTGGCAAGTAAATAGCGATTATTTGCTTGCCCACGCCCTTGTGCTAGGCGGTCGGGGTATGCTTTTAATAATAAGGGGCCAACATAAGTATGTAAGTCATTTAAGCTGACCGTGTTAACTAAAGACGAAACACCGACCAAGTTGGCAAAAGAGTGAGCGAGGATAATTGCTTGCTCTAACGCCACCAGATTAAGTCCATGATCGATTTTTAATGACTTTTTATTTTTTAAATAGTCATTAAAAATCAACATTCTTTCGGTAACATCTGAGCTGTCGGCATTAACAATGATGTCTCGCTCTGATAATAAGGCCGCTAATACGCAGCTGATCTTCTTTTCAATATCGGTATCACAACTGAGCAGCATACTGGCAAGCCTTGGCTCAAGACCTAGCTTTAAAGCCTTTAGTCCTCGTGGTGTTATTGTGTTTTTTTGGTCTAATAAACCTAATGATTGGTTGAGTTGACAGGCGACGTCAAAATGATACTTAGGCGGTGCCGTTAACCAATTAACATCTTCAAAAGAGGTGATTCCCCATGCGGAGAGATCTAAAGTCAGACTAGCTAAATTTGAGGTCGTGATTTCTTCATCTTGAAAGTCATTAAAGCCATGATGCTGCGTTTCACTCCATAAACGAAGACATTGGCCAGTTTGTAACCTTCCAGCACGACCAGTTCGCTGAGTTGCTGATGCTTTTGAAATATATGAAGTTTCTAATCTAGACAAGCCGCTTTTAATATCAAACCAAAGTTTCTTTTCTAACCCCGAGTCTATTACCGTAGTAATACCTTCAATCGTTAAACTTGTTTCTGCAATATTCGTCGAAAATATCACTCGACGCCGATCTGTGGTTTTTTGACTGAGCACTAATTCTTGTTGTGATAAAGGTAATCCGCCATAAAGCGGTAATAAATCGAGTGTTGAATGGTATTGCTCTTTTGCCGATTTTATACAGCGTTTTATATCTGCTTGGCCCGGTAGAAAAACTAATATGTCGCCTTTTTTGGTACTCTTTACGACGTGATTAAGCGCTTTGATCACTTGGATGGATAAATGAGATGACGACTTACCTAAGTACTCAAGGTCAACAGGGTATGTCCTACCGGGGCATTTCATTATAGGGGCTTGGTTCAAGTAAGTTGATATTTGGTGTGTGTCTATGGTTGCCGACATCACCAGCAACTTTAAATCTGCTTGGTATGCTTCTTGAACCTCAAGCGATAACATTAAGGCGAGATCAGCATGGATGGACCTTTCATGAAATTCATCAAAGATGATCAGCCCTACATCACTCAATTCTGGATCATTTTGTAATCGACGCGTCAGAACACCCTCAGTAACTATTTCAAGGACAGTTTGCTTTGATTTTTTCCCTTCATTACGTATTTGATAACCAATGCGCTGGCCTACTTTTTCGCCAAGTAACTTGGCTAAGTAAAAAGCTATCGACTTAACCGCAACTCTCCGCGGCTCTAACATGATGATTTTTTTACCGTTGAGAAAATCAGCCTTTAACAGACTTAATGGCACCACTGTAGACTTACCCGCTCCGGGTTCGGCTTGGAGGACTAAGCTATTACCTTGGCGTAGCTTAGCGAGTATTTCTGGAATGTATTCTTCAATGGGTAACAAGAGTTAGTCACACTTATTGTTAAGGCTATTGGTTAAGTACAGTATATCAGACGGCTCAATCGCTCACTTGCTTTGCGTTATCAATAACTAAAGTTTTATCTGCCATCGACTATTTGGTCTAATTTTTTCAAAAAAAGGGCGGTTTTTATGACCCTATTTAACCAGTCAGCGCACAACAATATTACTGATAGTTAATGCTGTACGCTGTCAATTGTCGTCTAAAAAGTATTTATCCAGACAAAATTTAAGCCATTACGCTTTATTAAGTAAGTTGGCGATTGTCGCAATGCCTTGACCCGTTGCCCCTGCACCATACAGACTATTGCCACTGCCATTGTAAGCAGCCGCTAAGTCTATATGTAGCCAACCTTTACCGTCGTTGGGGACAAACCGAGTTAAAAATCCAGCGGCATTACTTGCACCGCCAGCACCACCACCTTTTTGAGTGCTGCTGTTAGCTGTATCAGCAAAAGCTGATGAACACTTTTCTTGATGCCAAGACTCAAGCGGCAATTGCCAAACAGGTTCATTGACTGCTGCCGCTGATTTTTTGACTTTATCGGCGATTTCTTGATCAAGGGCAAATAGTGCGCTGTACTCGCTACCCGTAGCCATAATTGCTGCCCCTGTTAACGTTGCCGCATCAATAATTATCTCTGATTGAGTTTCTCCTGCAGCCATTAAACCATCAGCAAGGACTAAACGACCTTCGGCGTCAGTATTGGCGATTTCGACCGTAACACCATTTTTATAGGTTAATATATCACCGAGTTTAAACGCCTTACTGCTGATCATATTTTCGGCACAACACAAAAATAATTTCACTCTTTTGGTTAAACCTTGACGAATTGCGAGTGCCAGAGCACCAGTGACTACGGCAGCGCCTCCCATATCGCACTTCATATCAAACATGCCTGCGCTAGGCTTTATGCTGTAGCCGCCACTATCAAAAGTAATGCCTTTACCCACTAGACTGGCCAAAACAGGCGCATTAACGTCGCCGGTAGGGTTGTAATCAATGGTCACTAAACAGGGTGGATTACAACTGCCTTTACCAACATTATAAATACCTACCCAACCCGCTTTTTTCAAGGCCTCACCGGCAACAATATCTATACTGACATGCTCTGGCGCTTGATTTTTAATATACTCAGTGGCCAATTTTGCTAATGTTTCAGGCACCAACCCACTGGGTGTTTGATTGGTTAAATCTCGGCTCCAAGCAAAGACATGCAACTTGTTTTTTAAGTATGTAATCAACGCTTGATCACCCGTAAATTCAACATTGGTTAATTTACCCACACAAGTAAAACCTAAGGCAAAAGCCCATTGTTGATGTTCAAGCCAATTGTCGCCGCTTAATTGTGCTTGTTTTACTCCTAGTTTTTCTATTTGACGAGCAGCTTGTTGAATTTTTCTCAATAGTTGGTCATTATTATCAGCCGCTGTATTGGTAACAATATGGATGTCGTTGCCAATTAACTGAACCAAATTATTACCTTGCCAGTTAGCCATTGATGAATCGTCAGTATTAGAATTTAAGTAGATAGAAACGGAAGCTGTCATTATTTTTCCTTTAATTAAAAACAATCAATTTTATAATAGTGATATTATAAAACAAAAAATTAACTCTTTATGCAATTTACTCCCCCATTAAAAAAAGCCACACTAATTAAACGTTATAAACGCTTCTTAGCCGATGTAATACTTGAGGATGGCACAGAAACAACGATACATGTCGCCAATACAGGCGCAATGACTGGTTGTGCTCAACCCGGTGATACTGTTTGGTATAGCGTATCAGCAAATGCTAAACGAAAATATCCGTTAAGCTGGGAGTTAACTCAAACACAAGCTAACCATTTTATCTGCGTTAATACTATCCGGGCTAATCAATTAGCTGAAGAAGCCATTAACAATAACATGCTTGATGAGTTAACCGATTATAAAAGTCTGAAACGTGAAATTAAGTATGGTGATGAAAATAGTCGAATTGATATTTTATTGAGCCAAAGTAATAACAACGAACCTGATGTTTATATTGAGGTTAAAAGTGTGACTTTACTCAAAGACCAGCAAGGCTACTTTCCTGACGCTGTCACAACTAGGGGGCAAAAGCACTTACGTGAATTGGTGACTATTGCCAGTGAGGGTAAACGTGCCGTATTATTATTTGCCGTTTTACACTCGGGAATCAATTCAGTGACTGTTGCCAAACATATCGATCCAAGCTACGCAAAATTACTGATTACAGCAATAAATGCAGGGGTAGAAGTGTTGGCTTATCAAGCAAAAATAGATCAATTAGGCATCAGTTTACAGCATAAAATCGACTTTTTTTGATAAGTGTTAATGGTAATAGTAAAGCTTTATAACTACTTATGCGTATAAAGCAGCAAACAATATCAACAGCGGTAGTATTTGATTGTTTTTTGTTCTAGTATGGGTACACTAATTAGTGGTATTTAAGACGGATTTCGATTACTGCATTGATAATATGAGATCCCGTATGCAAGCTTCATCAGTAGTAAGAAAAGAACATATTCTCAATAGGAGACAACATACCTTAGACCAACCTGTGTTGTGGGACCGCTTGTCTTTATCTCAAAAATTTTCCACCAGTAGCCTCTTTCAATTTGGTTACCAGCTCTCTTTTATCAGAAAAGCAAAGAACAACGCTTGTATTGCCGTTTTATCCTGCGGTGACAATATTGCCACGATATCAGTAGAAGGTGATATTGATACCAGTCCTGATATTGTTATTAGGTAACCTTTTTAAATTACTCTCTAGATTATATCGACTCAGATTCACGTTTAGTTACGCATTAATCAATTCAAAATCACCAGCAAATATTTATCATTACGACAAAACTAGCTCACCTATAATAAAAATCTTACCAAAAACAGATAAAAATATTGACTAACCCTAGGTAAACTTGCTAAAAATGTTCCCCTGAAGAACAATGGAATACACTCAAGGTTTTCTGTTTCTTACCATGCTATAGATTGATTATTAATTTTTTTATCACCAAACCTTGATTTCTTTACACTGCGACACAATATACACCTGCTGTAATAGGTCTATTTAATATTGGCAATTGCAACCCTCTGAGATTTTTGCATATTACCCTTTAAAGATGCCTTTAACGTCTTAAAAAATATACAGCAAAACATTGTGGTTTATGTAGGTAGCATTTAGGAGAATCAGGATGCCAAAAAGTAAAAATAAAGCATTAGGTATTTTAGCGTTAGCTAACGTTGAGCCTTACCAAGAAAAAGTTGGCGAAGAATACATGAACCCTGCTCAAGAAGAGCATTTCAAAAAGATTTTAGACGCTTGGCGCATTCAGCTTCGTGAAGAAGTTGACCGTACTGTAACGCATATGCAAGATGAAGCAGCCAATTTCCCTGATCCAGTTGACAGAGCTGCCCAAGAAGAAGAGTTCAGTCTAGAATTACGTACTCGTGATCGTGAGCGTAAACTGATTAAGAAAATAGAAAAAACACTTCAGCTAATTGAAGATGAAGATTTTGGCTTTTGTAAGTCGTGCGATATTGAAATTGGTATTCGCCGATTAGAAGCACGCCCTACCGCTGATCTTTGTATTGAATGTAAAACATTAGCAGAAATTAAAGAGCGACAAATGGCAGGCTAATGAGCTCAAGCTATCATTTAAAAATTAAAAGCGCTTGTGATTCAACTATAAATAATCGGCCACCTTCTCAGTACCGTGGCCGTTTTGCTCCTTCCCCCTCAGGTTTACTTCATTTTGGTTCTTTAATTGCGGCTCTTGCGAGTTACCTTGATGCAAAAAAAAACAAGGGCCTTTGGTTAGTTCGTATTGAAGATATTGACCCCCCTAGAGAAAAAGACGGTGCCAGTGAAGATATTCTTCAGGCATTAGATGCTTTTGGTTTGCACTGGGATGAAAGTGTCTTGTATCAGTCTCAGCAAAGTGATCTTTATCGTGAGGTATTAAACGATTTATCACAACAGAGTCTTAGCTATTATTGCCAGTGTAGTAGAGCTGATATCAAAAAAACGGCGGGTATTTATCAAGGACGTTGCCGAGACTTAGCTCATCAAAATAACAACACAGCGACTAGGGTCATCAATAATCATCCGGTTAGTTTTTACACCGATCTGGTGCAAGGGAATGTGCACTGCAACCTAGAACTTGCCCAAGAGGATTTTATCCTAGTCAGAAAAGAGGGTCTATTTGCGTACCAACTCGCCGTAGTAGTTGATGATATTGCTCAAAATATTAGCCACGTTATTCGAGGCTGTGACTTAGTTGAACCAACAGCTAGGCAGCTTACTCTTTTTACTCTATTAAAAAAACAGGCGCCTCAATATGGTCATGTGCCCCTTGCCATTACCGAGAATGGCTATAAGCTTAGTAAACAAAATAGAACACCAGCAATTAATATTGACATGCCACAACCGGCACTGATTGCTGCACTGGAATTTTTAGGCCAATTACCACCGGTAGATTTGATCAATAGCACAGTGAACGAGATAATTAATTGGGCCATCATAAATTGGTCAATCAGTCAGGTACCTAATCAACAAAAAATAATCTATCATTCACTTTAATATAAATAAATTAAGTAAACTTCAATTTATTGCTGATTTTTCATTCTCTTTTTCCAAATGCTGTTATATCATTGCGCGTTCTTATATACGGCTTTAAATCTGCAGTCTTAAGCTATTAATTAATTTTCTAAACATAGGGTCTGTAATTATCAAACGCGTTATTAATTTATGTAAAAGAGTCTTAGGTAAAAAGCCTAAAATAAAGACAATACCCTCAACGCTTTCAGGCCCTGTTGTTCTTACGCGTGATCAACATTCCATCTCTCGAAAAAAAATCAGCAGCAGTGCGTTAAAAGTACTTTATCGTCTTAATAGTGGTGGTTATCAAGCCTACCTAGTTGGCGGTGGTGTACGCGATATTATTCTTGGTCTTGAGCCAAAAGACTTTGATATCGCGACCAATGCCACACCAGAACAAATTAAAGATCTCTTTAGGAATTGTCGATTAATTGGCCGACGTTTCCGTTTAGCTCATATTGTTTTTGGTCGTGAAATTATTGAGGTTGCCACCTTCCGTGGCCACCACGAAAGTGCAACAGATAAAGATAAAAACTGTAAAAAAACATCTAAACAAAGCGAAGATGGTATGTTACTGCGTGACAATATTTATGGCAGCATAGAAGAAGATGCCGAACGCCGTGATTTTACTATTAATGCATTATATTACTCAGCGATTGATTTCAAAGTTCATGACTTTGCTAATGGCGTTAGAGATGTCCATGACAGAAAAATACGCTTAATTGGCGACCCAGAAACTCGCTACCGCGAAGACCCTGTTCGCATGTTAAGGGCCATACGTTTTGCCACTAAGTTAGATATGGAAATCAGCAAGGAAACTGAAGCACCTATTCGATCATTAGCCTCCTTACTTGAAAATATTCCAGCAGCAAGAATGTTTGAAGAGTTTTTAAAGTTATTTATTTCAGGTAAAGGAGCTGCCAACCTTGCCATGTTGCGCGATTATAATTTATTCCAATATTTTTTCCCAGCTACAGAACAGTTAATTAGCCAACAGTCGCACGACTATGTTGATAACTTTGTCAGTCTTGCGATGAACAATACGGATAATCGAATCAATACCAACCAAAGGGTAACACCTGCATTTTTGATTGCAGCGATGTTGTGGTACCCAATGCAGGTTCAAATTCAACGATTGAAATCTGAAACACAATTAACACCACAAGATGCATTCTTTGCCGCATTGAGTGAGATAATGTCAGAGCAACAGCGCAGCATTTCTATTCCTAAACGCTTTCAAGCCATGATGAAAGATATCTGGATATTACAAGAAAAGCTTGAACGTAGAGACGGTAAGCGCGCTTTTTCAGTTTTTGAGCACCCTAAATTTAGAGCCGGCTATGACTTTTTATTAATTCGTGGTGAAATTGAAGGTGGCAATGTACAGTTATTGGCAACATGGTGGACTGAATTTCAAGAGGCTTCTGAAGAGGCCCGCATCCAGATGGTTAAAAGTGTACCCAGCAGTAAATCTGGACCTCGTAGAAGTCCTAGAAAACGGCGCAAACCTAAAATATCATCAGATACCAATATAAGTTAACGGGTTTTGTCTAGATGAATACCGTCTATATTGGCTTGGGAAGTAACTTATCCCAACCGGCCAAACAACTCAAAAGCGCAGTTCAATCAATAGCTGCAATTGAGCAATGCCAAATAAAAAAAATATCATCACTCTATTTTAGTCGGCCAATGGGACCACAAGATCAGCCTGACTATATGAATGCGGTGGTGTCTGTGACCACAAGCCTGACAGCGATTGATTTTCTGACTGTTTTGCAAATGATTGAAAATAATGCCGGTAGGTTACGTAAAGATAACCGCTGGGGTGCTCGAGTTCTTGATCTGGATATTTTACTTTTTGGCCAGCAATTAATTGACAATGACCGTCTCACTATTCCCCATTATGGTATGAAAGTTCGTGAGTTTGTTTTACTGCCATTACACGAAATTTCTCCCAATTTAATACTCCCTTGTGGTGATAGCCTAGATGAATTAATTCAAGGATTAGATCAGAATGGGCTGAAGATTTTTGATAATAGTTTACAATTATAAGTTAAACATTTGATTCTTCAATATTGCGATACGCTTATTTATATGCGAAAGTACGCGCATTCAACATTTACTCAAATCTTCATCACAGCTAAAACAAAATAAATATCAATAAATTAATTGAGATCACTATGGTTAAAATAACCACATCCACTTTGTTGAAAATGAAAAAAAACGGTAAAAAAATATCAACGATTACTGCCTATGATGCTAGCTTTGCAAAATTGTTTGATCAAGCGGGTATCCATGCAATTTTAGTTGGTGACTCCTTAGGTATGGTGTTGCAAGGCCAAGATGATACCTTACCCGTTTCGATTAATGATATGGTTTACCATACCCAATGTGTAAAGCGTGGCGTTGAAAACACCCTAATTATCGGCGACATGCCGTTTATGAGTTACGCGACTATTGAGCAGGCACTAACGAATGCAGCTAAATTGATGCAGGCTGGTGCTAGCATGGTAAAAATGGAAGGCGGTGCTTGGCTAACCGATACCATAAAATCGCTAGTAGAACGGGGTATTCCTGTTTGCGCCCATTTAGGCTTAACACCACAGTCTGTTAATGTATTTGGTGGTTTTAAGGTACAGGGCCGTGAAGCTGCGCAAGCTGCGCAAATGATAAAAGATGCTCAAGTATTAGAAGTCGCCGGTGCACAATTATTAGTACTGGAATGTATTCCCGCAGGTTTAGGTAAAGCTATTTCAGAAGCCATAACTATTCCCACTATTGGTATTGGTGCAGGTAAAGATACTGATGGACAAATATTAGTAATGCATGATGCGTTAGGGATTTCGTGTAGCTATATGCCTAAATTTTCTCGTGATTTCATTAAAGAAACAGGTGATATTAAAAAAGCCATAGAACTTTATATTAATGAAGTTTCTAATGGTAATTTTCCTGGCGAAGATCATATATTTAAATAACATGATACCTAAAACTGTACCCTAGAGAATAGAATGAACACTGTTGAAAACATAAAAGCCTTAAGGGCTCAGGTGAAAACTTGGCGTATGCAAGGCCTGACAATTGCTTTTGTACCTACAATGGGCAATTTACATGATGGTCACCTAGCATTAGTTAAAGCAGCCCATCGGTATGCAGATAAGGTTATTGTCAGTATTTTTATCAACCCAATGCAATTTGGCTTAAGTGAAGATATAGATAATTACCCTAAAACACTTGAACAAGACAAAAACCGTCTTATTGGTGTTAATACCGATCTTTTATTTATTCCCAGCGCTAAAATTATTTATCCCAAAGGGTATACCGATAATACCTTTGTTGAAGTACCTAATATTTCCGACCTATATTGTGGTAAAAGTCGACCAGGACATTTTCGTGGTGTGGCGACTGTCGTCTGTAAACTCTTCAATTTAGTTCAACCGGATATCTCCTGCTTT
>Ga0307488_10001576_pt1 | contig 19062 bp, 17 predicted proteins | sample SB02metaG_FD_202248 | JGI IMG/M metagenome (GOLD analysis project Ga0307488, IMG submission 202248) | Sea-ice brine microbial communities from Beaufort Sea near Barrow, Alaska, United States - SB 0.2 | ecosystem: Environmental > Aquatic > Marine > Coastal | place: USA: Alaska | collected... | reverse complement strand
TTTTTTTTGGTTTTAGATTGCGAGTGCAGCCCTGCAAAAATGCCTACCGATACTTTTGAAGTACCGACTTTAAATGTTATTGCATGCTGTGAGAGCTGGAGCATAGTTGCCCGCGTACGATGATAGGCGATCTTTTTATCCGCCGTTGAGCCCTGGTATCTGAAAAAAATCTCCCCCTTGGTGTAACTCGGTTATGTCGGCGGTGTCGGCCTTTATCTATTGCTGTACTAATATGGCTAGCGACCGATCGGCTCATTCGCCGCCGACCCAAGCGCGCTTGGGGTTTAGGGGGTTACCGACCAGAGGTTGCTCGCCTCGCTGATGCATTCAGTCGCGACTCGACTCTGGCGTTCGCTGAACAGCTCAACAAGGTTCAAGCGCAGCGGATTTTCATAGTGAAAGATGCGTAACTCGGTATCGACCCGGGTGCACACGCCGAACAGGGCGCCGGCGTTTTGCACCTCGCGTGCGCAGGGCGCCGGCGAAGCCTCTAAGTTAACAGACCCAGAGTTGTGTTGATCGCAACTGCCCATAAGAGTGCCATTTTGCAGTTCATGGCACTGGTTTAAGGCGTTTGAGGTTAGGCCCGTCGACGACGTTAGGCAGCTGCCGTCGCCGCCATAGGTGGCCACGCCATCGCTGTCATTGAACGCCGAGATAACATAGCCTTGGGTTAAGCTAAAGCCATTGACATCGGTCGCCGTTACTACCCAATTGTGGTTGCCGCCAGTGGTGATAGTCGTTTCGACATCCGGGCCGCTGAAGTTCAGGCTGGTACCGCTGGCCAGGGTCAGATCATGGCTGAAGGTCAGTTCACCGCCGGCCACACTAACGCTGCCGAGGTCGTTAACGCTAACATCAAACGGGACCTCGGTGGCCACAGGTGGTCCAACCGACAATTGTAAGGTAATGACAACCGGGGTCGATGGGCTCACCATATCGAGCTTGGCGCTATCTTCTACTTGTTTGGTCGTAAGGGCTACATCAGTCAAGTCGACTGCGTGCAGTAATCGACCCAGCTCGACCTGTGTGACGATCTCGCCGGCGTTATCGATGAGGCTTAGGTCGCTACTGCTGACCACAAAGGCCAGGGTATCGTGCATCAGATCGAGCCCGTCGATGTTGGGATCGGCCAGATAGACGTCGCCAAAAGGATCGCGACCGTCTGGCCACGCGTCGCCGAGCAGATCATCGAGCTGAGCGACGATGGTCTGTTCAACCGTTTCGTCGAAGTCGCCGAGGAGTTTGTCAACACAGGCGGCCTCTGCGGCACACAATTCCAGCGACTGACCCTGTTGACTGCTGGACCATATCTCCAAAACGACATGAGTGCTGGGGTTGATATTGACCAATGCGGAGGTCAGACCGTCCTGATGGCGATAGCGACTGTATAACCTTCGGGCCCCGCCGTCTGGCTCGGGAATATCGCTCCATATCAGTTGACTCTGCTCCGCTGGCGTCGCGAGCAGATAATTGCCTGCAAGGTCGGCTCGGGCGCATGCAGCCTCAACATCAGACCCTAAACAGTTGCTTGACCAGCTGCCGGCACGGCCAAGGGCGCTGGTACCGGCTATTTGGCGATAAACGGTCACTTCTGTGGCCCCATCGGTTGTACTGTTGGTGCCGCTGCCCGCTGGCGGAGCACAGCCAAGTAAGATCGGCAGCACAGCCGGTAGGATCGTTAATGCTGTCAGATACTTGCCTATCATTCGATCAATTCGCACTATTCCTGCCTATTTTTTTTACCCGGACTGCAAAGACTGCCAGGGCGCGCTGCTTGGCCCGTTTCGCCGCTGTTTTTCGACCCCCTTATCGGGGTGGTCACGGCAGTTTACACCCCAATGATCGATTATTTGGGCGTCTTTGTGGCTATTATTTGAACTCCATAACAGTATTACTGCGATCAGACTGCAATAGTGTGCCCTATGCGGGGAGACCGGTTTGCCTGCCCTGATCATGACCTAACTGCTCTGTAGGTTGTATAGTGCCTGAAGTGAGCACCTTTTGGAGAAATACCATGAATTGGACGATCATTTTCCCAGATCAGCCGCTCTTATCAGGATTTGTTCTGCTGACCCTGGCGATTAGCCTGCTCTATTTCGCGCGTACCCCGGTGCATCGGGCTTTGACGCGAATATCTCGCCTGGCGGCGGGCCTGCTGCGCCTGCAAGCCAAGGCCGTTGCGCGATTGATCAATCTAATGCAGATGCGCAATCGCGAAGTGCTGCTTGAAATGGGTAAGGGTCAGCTTGAACGCAAGTTAAACCGGGATTTTCATCGAGTAAACGAGATTGTGGCCAACGATTTGGGGCAATATCCGGAATTACAGAAGAGTATGTCCGGACTGGTCACGCGGCTTGAAGAGGATTATCACCAGTCGGCCGAAACAGCGCCTCCGTCGCCGGATTGGGTTGAGGCCATTTCGGCCATAGTGAACCTAAAGGAAGCCCAAAAAGGTAACCAGGTCATTGTTAAGGTTCTGGATGACCTATATAACAGCTTAGCCGCGCAGCAGAAAAAAACGCTCACTACCTATCGTGGCAGCGTCTCAGCTCGACACCGGCTGTTGCACGGCATGATGCCGCAGTGGCGGAGGTTGAATAATGTCATTGAGCGGGTCGGCGGATCGATGCGCAACCTGATCCTGCAAGCGGAAGAAATTGATAAGAATATGAGCCAATATCGGGAAATCTACGCCGGGTCCGATAAGGCAGAGCGCATGCTTAGGGTGTCTTCATTACGGGAGTTTGCGGTTGCGGTGTTCTGGATGGCCATTTTTGTCGGTGGCGCCTTTCTTAACTTTCATCTTATTTCGCTGCCGATGTCCGAAATGGTTGGCGCCAGTGCTCGCATCGGCACCTTTACCGTTGCGGAGGTCTCCGCCCTGATGATTGTGCTGATCGAGGTGGCCATCGGCATGCTCCTAATGGAAGTGTTGCTGATCACCCGCATGTTCCCGGCTTTTGGCACCCTAGATGAGCGCAAGCGGCGGATACTGCTCTGGACCTTCTTGGGTTTTATTCTGGTGTTCGCCTCGATCGAGTCGGGTCTGGCCTTTATGCGTGATCAGATCGCCAATGACACCGCGGCATTGCGCGGTCTGTTGGTCGGTGGTGAGGCCGTCGATTTGGTCGCTACCGGCACTATTAGCACCATTATTCCGCAAGCCGCGCAGATGCTTCTGGGCTTTATATTGCCCTGGGTGCTTATTTTTGTCGCAATCCCTTTTGAGTCTTTCGTCGAAAGTGGCCGTATTTTGCTGGCCAATTTGGTGATTCAAGTGTTGCATTTGGTGATTATCTTGATGCGCTTGACCGCCACTGTGATTCGTTACCTGTGCGATATTTTGCTCGCCCTTTACGACGTAGTTGTCAGTATTCCGCTCTGGCTCGAACACCAGATCAACAGGCGCCGCGCACTGCTGGAAAAACCTGTCCTGGCCGAGGAACCGCTATGAAAAGGGCTTTGGTCACCCTATTAGCGCTGATGGTATTGGCCGGATGTGCTCGGCAAGGGGAGAGTCCTTATCGAGGGGTCTATCTGTTATTGGATACTTCCGGCACCTATACCGAAGAGTTAAAGAAGGCCCAGCTGATCATTAATTATTATCTGGGTGCGCTCGGTGCCGGTGATTCCTTTGCCGTGGCCCGTATCGATAGCGGCAGTTTTAGCGAAAAGGACATTATAGCCAAAGTCACCTTTGACGGCCGGCCGAGTCAGATGAACGCCCAGAAACGAGCGTTTGCCAAGGTGATCGAGCTCTTTATCAGCTCGGTGGAAAGCGCCCAATACACCGATATCTCGGGCGGCCTATTGCAGGCGGTGGAGTTTTTAAATGAAACCAGCGCCGGACAGAAGTCCATTCTGCTCTATTCCGATCTGCGTGAAGAGTTGCCTGAGGGCTATAACCGAGATTTTAGTTATGAACTAGACGGCTTTCAAGTTTTCGCCCTCAACGTCACTAAGCTGCGCGAGGATAATATTGACCCCGCTGAGTACCTGAGCCGACTCGCGGATTGGCAAGCTAAGGTAGAGCAGGGCGGTGGTCGATGGCAGGTGGTCAATGATCTGGATAGGACCGACGCCTTGGCGCTCGACTGAGCGTCAGGGTCCGGTAAAAGCTCTGGAGCCGCGATCTTCATGACGGTAGACTGTTCGCGAATTTTAGGTTCCGGATGAGCCGGGGCTTGGTCCTATCGTTATAGATGAGTTATTGATTAAAGGATATCGCATGAAATTGAATAAATTAAAAAGTCTGGCCTATGTCGCTGGCTTGTCTCTTGTTATTACCGGTTGTGCACAGGCAGTCGATGCTGAAGTCGTTAGCTTGGAGAGCGATGAGCAGATAGCCTCTTACGGCATCGGCTTCGGCTTTGCAGCCAATCTGAAGCAGCAAACCGCAGGCATCGAGCTGAGTGCCGACGCTCTGATGCGCGGTGTTTCAGACGCGATGACGGCAGCCGATATGGCTGTGACTGAAGAAGCGGTTCAGGCCGCGATCAGCGCGTTGCAACAAAAGCAGATGGCTAGCAAAGCCGCTGAATCGGAAGCACTGTCAAGCGCTGCCCGTGCTGAAGGCGAAGCCTTTTTAGCTGAAAACGGCCAGCGTGATGGGGTTATGACCACCGAGTCCGGTCTGCAATATGAAATAATCACAGCCAATGACAGCGAAGAGCGGCCAACGGCGGAAAACACCGTGCGCGTTCATTATCACGGTACGCTGATCAATGGCACCGTCTTTGATAGCTCGGTCGAGCGTGGCGAGCCGGTTGAGTTCCCACTCAATCAAGTCATCACTGGTTGGACCGAAGGCGTTCAATTGATGGCGAAGGGCGAAAAGTATCGACTCTTTATCCCAGCAGCCTTGGCCTACGGTGATTCACAGGCCAGCCCGCAGATTCCACCGGGTTCTACCCTGATCTTCGAAGTTGAATTGCTTGAAATCATCTAGCTTCAAAGCCTGAGCTAATATACGTCGGGTGTTTGCCTTATTGGCTGCATCCGAGTTAAGGAAACCCCGCATGAGGGGTTTTTTTTTGCTCCACGTTCACCCGAAATGCCCATATCCGTGCCAGTCTGCCGGTCTGTAAATCGGTCTAGCAAGGCGCCTAGTCAAGCGCTGGGCGGTATTTTGCGTGCACAAGATAAGTGCTAAGGGCCACCACCATCAGCACAGTCGGGACCAGAGCGATGCTAATGATCGCGCTCCAGCCTTGAGCGAACAGGATGGCCCCGGCAGCGAGAGAGGCGGTTGCTTGCAACACAAAGATCGAAAAGTCATTGATCGCTTGGATCTTGAATTTCTCTTGCGGCAGATAATTTTGCGCCAACAAAGTGGTGCCGCCGATAAACAAAAAGTTCCAGCCCAAACCCAAGAGCACCAGGGCCCACCAATAATGCAGGACATTGGCGCCGGCGAAGCCGACAGCCGTGGTTAAAAGAAAGGCTAACAGCCCGGCGTAGATAATTTTAAGACTACCAAAGCGGCGGATCAGTTCGCCGGTGATCAGCGATGGCAGATACATCGCCATTATGTGGCTCTGTATCACCCACTTAGTGCTCGCTAAACTGTGTAGGTGCACCTCATGCATGGCCAACGGCGTTGCGGTCATGACAAAGGCCATGACGCTGTAGCCAACGCATGCGGCTGCGATCGCGATCATTAGGGTTGGTCGTTTGAGGATGTTAGGGATCGGCACGGCGGTTGCGCCGGATTGCGCTGGGGCAATCTGTGGATCTGCCTTAAAAAAGAGCAACAGCGCAAAGGCAATCAGGGTTGAGACGGACAGCAGGGCATAGGAGCCGGCATAATCGACAGGCAATAATGTCTGGCCCAGGGTAACAGTTTCAGTGCCAATCACCGCTGCGGCGACGCTGCCGAGCATCAGAATCGATACCGCTCGGCCAGCGAGGCTAGGATGGCTGGCGCCTTCGATGGCGGCGAAACGAAACTGCTGGACCACCGCGAGTGTCGAGCCAATGCAGGTGATGGCCAGTAAAAACACCCCAAACCGGCTATTGCTAATGGCCCATGCTGCCAGCAGGGCGCCCAGGCTGGAAAGTAGCATCGAACCGAGAAACACTGGTTTACGGCCAAAGCGTTGCATCAGCAACGCTGCCGGTATTGCGCCGATGGTGAGGCCGATGATCATCAGGCTTATCGGCAGAGTAGCCCATTGCGGCGATGGCGCGAGAGCCTTGCCGACAAAGCCACTGCTAAGCACAATGGCCGATGAGATGGCCATCGCAAATGGCTGAACCAACACCAATAACCAGCTGTTACGCCCTAACCCAAACATATCGTCCCCTCTGGGAATCGACGGGCTGGCCCGACATGGGTGAGCTCGCGGTCTAACGGCAAAAAAAAAGGCGTACCCTAGGGTACGCCTTACTGTGTGGCTCCTCGAGCTGGACTCGAACCAGCGACCAATAGATTAACAGTCTACTGCTCTACCAACTGAGCTATCGAGGAAAAGTCGGTATAATCACGTTGTTGGACGCGATGACAAAATTAGGTTGGCTCCTCGAGCTGGACTCGAACCAGCGACCAATAGATTAACAGTCTACTGCTCTACCAACTGAGCTATCGAGGAACAACGGGGACGTATTCTAATGTCAGCGCAGTAGGAGTCAATAGCTAAGGGATTGTTTTTTTTAGGTTTTTCCCGATTTGGATGAATTAGAACCGGTTTTGACGCCATTTGCACACAAAGCACTCAGTGCTGGTTATTTTAACACCAGTCGGGTTTAAAGGTTTTTGCTACGCTCTGCTTTCAGGCCGCATTAAGTAGACCCGTTACTAAGGTTTAATTTGGCTTTCGCTCAACTAGGCATCATTATTGCTGATAGTCTCTCAATCGACCCATAGCGTCAAAAATCCGAAGGAGTAAAGTATGCTGACCCTAGAAATAATCGATGCGGGGGTGAAAATTGCGGCGGGCATGTTATTGAGTGGCCTGGCCTTTCTTTATTATCTGCGCCGTCATCAATCGTTCGGCAGTCATGCTGAAGCTGAAATGCGTCGGCGGCGAGAGCTTTTTGAACTGGTTGCCGGTAATGTTGGGCGTGTCCACTACGTATATCAGCAGTATCTGGCCCTAGCCACAGAGTTTACCCGTTATGGCCAACATTGGCCCAAGCTACGCCGTGATGAGTTGGCGCGAGTCGGTGACGAATTGGCCTCGGTGTTTCACGCCCTAACCGAAGCGGAAAGCACGCTGTTATTGCTCGGTGAAAAACGTCTTGAGCGGTCACTGCGCATTTATGGGGCTAAAATAGTCATGCTTCGGCGCCAAATCTATGCCGAGAAGCAACAGCTTAGCGGGGAAGAAATTCATCTGCTTGATGATGTTAAAAAGGAAATATCCCAATTGAAAGAAAGTTTTTTTGACGCATTAAGCGTCCGCTATATGCCCAAGAAGGCGTCGCATTAATGGCTCGAAAACCCTGTAAAAGGTGTCAGCAGGTGCGTATGGGTACTCTGGTGTTGATGGTTGTTGTTTTGATTGGCTATAGTTTGCTCAAAACTGCGGCATAAGAATGGCTATCGGCCCAGTTAAATATCAGCATTAACCTGTATTTTTCGACCCAAACCGTTATTATGCCCGCCGTTTTATCAGGTTACGGTCCGCAGCAATGACACAGGCGTTATACGAGTTTCCCTCCTATTCACCCAGCTTTGGGCTGTCCAATGGACATGTTCAATCTATCCTGCCCACGTTGTTGCGTCAGGTGACGGTGCCCTTTGAGCGCAGTCGCTTGGAATTGGCCGATGGTGATTTCCTGCTGTTAGATATGCTTCGGCAGCCGGCCCCGTCAGCTCCTTGGGTTGTTCTCAGTCATGGCTTGGAAGGATCGAGCCGTCGGCCCTATATGCAGGGTATGGCACGTGCCTTTCATACCGCCGGTTGGCAGGTTCTGGCGTGGAACTTCCGCGGCTGTGGCGGAGAACCGAACCGCTTGCCGCGTTTCTATCACAGCGGCGCCATCGATGATCTAAAGGCCGTTATGATGGAGCTGTTGAATCACCAGCAGGCCGAGAAAATATTTCTAACCGGTTTTAGTATGGGTGGTAACCAGACGGTACTGGCCCTTGCCGAGCCGGACCTGCCGGATGAGGTGATAGGGGGTGTGGGTTTCAGCGTGCCGCTCGACTTGGCCAGCTGTGCCGGGCGACTGGCGCAACCGGCGCAACGCATTTATATGCAGCGATTCTTACGCGATCTCAAGGTCAAGATCATTGCCAAGGCGGAGCGTTTTCCCGAGCAGATATCCAGTGCCAATTTTGCCGACATTAAGAATTTCCGGGATTTTGATGACCGCTATACCGGCCCCCTTCATGGTTTCACTGGCGCACAGGATTATTGGGCGCAGTGCTCCAGTCGTAATGCGTTGCCCCACTTACGGCGCCCAACCCTGATCATCAATGCGGCCGACGATCCCTTTTTGGGCCGCAACTGTTTTGACTGTCATTTAGGCGTGCGCTCGAGTCAGTTATTTATGGAAATTCCGACCAGTGGTGGCCACGTCGGTTTTGTACGGTGGAAACTCAACAGCGAGCTGTGGTCTGAAAAACGGGCCCTGGTATTTGCCAACTATCTTCTGGAGCGAACTTGATCATGACTGCATTACTGCTTTATTGCCGACCGGGTTTCGAAAAAGAATGTCTGGCGGAAATCACCTATATGGCCGGCGAAAAGGGTTATTTCGGCTGGTCTAACCTGCTGATTAATTCTGGCTTTGTAATCTTCGAAACTGAAAACGCCGCAGAGGTCTACCCGCTCTGGCAGAAGTCGGTCTTTTGTCGTGAAGCCTGGCCCATCCATCATCGTTTAGAGGATCTGGATCCGAGCGATCGATTGGGACCGATTCAGGAAGCGGTTACCAGTCTGGTCAGCGAGACGGGTGTGCGCCTGTTTGGCAATGTATCCTGTGAGTACGCTGAGGGTGACGATTTTCACTCGACCTCCCGCTTTGCCGGCAAGTTTGTCCATCCGGTTCGCCAGGCCTTGCGCAACCAGGGGCTGTTGAGCAAAAAAGAAGACCCGAGTTTGCCGACGTTGCGGCTCTTTTTTAAGGATTCCGCTCAGGTACTGGTTGGTCTCGATGAGCCGCGTTTGCGCGCCCCTTGGCCCATGGGCATCGCCCGACTCAGATTCCCCAGTGCCGCCCCGAGTCGCAGTACCCTAAAGCTTGAGGAGGCCTTCGCGGCCTTTCTCGGCTCCGAATGGCGAGCGCTCCTGGCCGATTGCCGTACCGGGGTCGATCTGGGCGCCGCGCCGGGTGGCTGGACCTGGCAATTGGTTAAGCAGGAGCTCTATGTCTACGCCGTCGATAACGGCCCGATGGACAAAACACTAATGGCCTCAGGCCTGGTTGAACACGTGTTGGCCGACGGCTTTACTTGGAAGCCGTTTAAAATGGTCGACTGGCTGGTCTGTGATATGGTCGAAAAGCCGGCCCGAGTGGCTCGGCTGATGTACGATTGGTTGGATGGACGGCACGCCAAATATGCTATCTTTAATCTCAAATTACCGATGAAAAAACGCTTTCATGAGTGGCAAGAAATTAAGGCCCAGCTCGACAGTCTGATCGCCGAAAACCATCCCAAAGCAGTTTTTAAGGCCCGGCAGCTGTATCATGACCGGGAGGAAATTACCGTTATGTTGGATCTAAGGAATCAAAACGGATGACCGAGCAGCATGCCGATTGTGAACTCGACACCCGGGGTTTGCGTTGCCCAGAGCCGGTGATGATGTTACATCGGCAGCTGCGCAAGATGCAGGTCGGCGAAGTAGTGGCATTGTTGGCCACCGACCCAGCCACCTTGCGGGATGTACCCCAATTTTGTGAGTTCCTGCCGCATCGCCTAATCGCCACCGTGACAGGTCAGGCGGATTATCGCTTCTGGATCGAAAAGGGCGAGCGCGTTTAGCCGAGGTAGGGAGCCAACCCTCCAGCCACAGATCCAGCCCTCATCCTATGCACCTAACCTAGGCTTTAAGCCCTAATGCGACCGAGGGATGTTGCTGTCGGCTGATCAGGAAAAGTCGGATTAACAACCAAACCGCTGCATGAGAAAGTCCCGCTATCAGTCCGATCCAAAAGCCCGGCGCGCCCATGGCCGGCACCAGCCAGTCGCGAAACGCCAAAATATAGCCCAACGGGATTCCGATCCCCCAAAACGATGACAGCATGATGTACATCGGGATACGGGTGTCCTTATAGCCGCGCAAGCCACTGATGCATACGACCTGTAGGACGTCGGCGATCTGGAACATGGCGCCATAGCCCAGCAACAGTTCGGCTATCAGTAGCACGTCGCTCTCGGTGCTATACAGGCTCGCAATCGGCCTGGCAAAGGTATACATCAGACCGGCAAAGCAAAAAGAAATCGCCGTAACCAAGATGATTGTGCTGCGCGCCACCAGGCGGGCGGTCTTGGGCTGTTCGGCACCGATCAAAAAGGAAATGCGTAGGGTGATCGCCAGCCCGATACTCATTGGCACCATAAAAAATATACTAACCACATTCAACGCAATCTGATGACCGGCCACGACATCGGTGCCCAGAGGGGCCAGTAGCAGTGCGACCAACGAAAACATGGTGGCTTCGACAAAGATCGTGAAGCCGATCGGAATGCCCAGGCCGAGTATTTGTTGGATAATGCCTAGGTTTGGCGCCATTCGGGCTTGCCAGAGGTGGAAGTTCTTAAAGGCTGGCGCAAAGTGCAGATAAGCCAGGAGCAGTAATAGACTGCACCACTGTGCGATGGCCGTCGCCCAACCGCAACCGATTCCGCCCAGAGCTGGCATGCCGAGTTTGCCGTAAATTAGCACATAGTTCAGTGGCGCGTTTATCAGCACGGTCAGGATCGAAAACGCCATAAATATTTTGGTGTGCCCTAAGCCATCGGTTAGGCCGCGCAATGACAGCAACAGCAAGATGGCCGGAATGCCTAGGGCAAAGGCCTTTAGATAGCCGGTGGTGATTCGGGCTGAGTTATCCTCCATCTGAATCAACCCCAATACCGGCTCGACATTGGTTAACAACAGGATGGCAATCAGGGCCGCCGCGAGGGAGATATAGACCGCATTCCAGGTCACCGGCATAATCTTGTGGGGTTGGTTGGCGCCCCGATAGCCTGAAATAATCGGTTGGGTGGCATTTAGCAGGCCGATCATAAAGAGCATCAGCGGCAGCCAAAGGCTGTTGCCGATGGCGACGCCAGTTAGATCATCGGCACTGGCATGCCCGGCCATGATGGTATCAACCACGCCGTTGCTGATCTGGGCCAGTTGGCCGATTAGGATCGGCGCGCCCAGTATCGTCAAGGTTAGCCATTCGCGCTTTATGCGAACCCCCAACGGTTCATTCGCTTTGCCTATGGGCTGATGGTTTTCATCGATAATATCCAGATTCATAGGCCTTCTGGCTTGACGCCAACCATAGAGGGAGGGGCATCTTAGCAAATAAATCCGGCGGGGCTTTCATTAATGAGTCATGACTTTGCGGAATCGGGCACAAAGGCGGTTTTTGATGCGCATCGGGAAGCCAAGAACCGCTCGGCCCTGGCTTCCGCGGCATGTTTAGTCGGGGTCCTTGGGTTCGTCTGGCTTAGTGTCTGCTTTGGCGCCTGGCGCTTCGCTGGCATCCGGTTGGGCGACAACTGAGGGCTCGATCGGGCTGTCGGTCGGCATGTCTTCTGCTGATTTGGACCCGGCGGCCTGCCAGCGGGCAAAGGTCTCAAGATCTTTGGCAACTTGGGTGAAGACGACACCAAGCACAAAGATATCGTCCAGATAGCCCAGTACTGGGATGAAGTCCGGAATAAGGTCGATGGGCGATAACAGGTAGATTAAGCCTGCGACAATCGCGACGATGCTAGCGGTCGGTACCTCTTTGTAGTTGCCGGCGAGCCATTCTTTGACCAAGCTAATCATCAGCTTTAATTGTTCCCAAACCTCCTCTAGTGGCCCCCGTAGGCCTAAGGTTTTTTCCCATGCGCTTTCCGCGACTTTTTTGAGTTGCTCCGGATTGTCCATCATGGCCTCCGCCTTGTGTTTAACCTTATCGAATTGGGCTTTGATATTTTCTTCGTTTAACCTGTCTTTCATTTTGCTCTCCATTTTGGGTATACCTAGCAGTTGGCTGCCACTTATCAGTCTAAGCATTAACCATGCCTGGCCCTAAGCGGCCTAAAATGCAGGCTGGTTTAGGTTGATTGATCAAAAAAGCCAAAACACTTAGCCAATCAGATCGCTCGGTAGATTAATGCGGGTCCTAAAACTAACTGACGGCTTACAAAGACCCTTGGCTGATGTATCTTGTATGGGTCGAATCGAGGAATAAACAATATGCCAAAGCGCACAAAAATCGCCTTTATTGGCTTGGGGGTTATGGGCTTTCCTATGGCCGGTCATCTGCATAATGCTGGATTCCCGGTAACGGTTTATAATCGCACCCCTGCTAAGGCCGAACTTTGGCTGCAGACCTACCCCGGCGCTCGGCAGAGTACACCCGGTTTGGCCGCCGCAGGCGCCGACATTGTGCTGATTTGCGTCGGTAATGATGAGGATGTTCGTTCCGTCTTCTATGGTGAAGAGGGGATATTAGCGGCAATCCAGCCGGGTGCCCTGGTCATCGACCACACCACCACCTCGGCGGATCTGGCGCGGGAATTGAGTCAGGCGGTGGCCGACCTTGGGGGGCAGTTTCTTGATGCGCCCGTGTCAGGCGGGCAGGCCGGCGCCGTGAATGGCCAATTGTCGATCATGGTCGGTGGCGAGGCGGATGCTTTTGTGGCCGCCGAACCGATCTTTGGCGCCTACGGTAAGGGTTGGCAGTTGCTCGGTCCGGCCGGCAGCGGACAGCTGTGCAAGATGGTTAATCAGCTGTGCATCGCCGGGATTCTGCAAGGCCTGTCGGAAGGCCTGGCTCTGGCCTTGGCATCGGGACTCGATATCGGCACAGTGCAAAAGGTCTTGGCCGGTGGTGCCGCTCAAAGTTGGCAGCTGGAAAACCGGGCTCTAACGATGGCGCGCGGCGAGTATGATTTTGGCTTTGCTATTGATTGGATGGTCAAGGACTTAGGTTACTGTCTTGATGAAGCCGGCAGCAAAGGTTTGGCCTTGCCGGTGGCCACTCAGGTACGGGGTTTTTACCAAGAGCTGCAGGCCGATGGCCAGAATCGCTGTGATACCTCAGCCTTGTTAAGTCGACTGGTTAAGCCGGCCAGAAGCTAAGTGGTAAGCCCTATCGGTCGGTTTGCGACGGCTCTTCTGACCAGGGTTGGGACGACAGTCGTGGGCCGGGTTGGGGGCAGAGTCGGGGCGCCGCCCCGGTGGCCAGTTGCACGGCCATGGGCAGCGTTTGTTGCCGGGCAAAATCTGCTGTCGTGATACGTTAAAAAATGAGCTACAATCCCCTGACCATGGCTTGGTAGCCGAGGTGTCCGAATCAAACCGACATCCGGCAGCCGACCATTGCTCTGAAGTTCTTTAAGCCAGAGCCCCAGAAAAGTACCAGACGTGTCTGGTTACATAATGAAACCAGGGTTTGGAGGCCGCGTGCCTTAACCCGTAATAGAGAATATGTGATTCTGTGACAAACCAAAATAAACGTTACCGTCGTCCAAGATGGCACATTGCTCAATTTAAAGTTGAAGAAGCTGCCGGAAAAGTAAGATTTCATGACCTCTTTTTACCCATCGCCCTGATGCGTGCAATCCAAGAAGTGGGTTACCAATACTGCAGTCCAATCCAAGCCATGACCCTGCCTTACGCTTTGGCCGGTTTTGATTGCATCGGTAAAGCTCAGACGGGAACGGGCAAGACCGCCGCTTTCCTGATCACGGCCATTACTGACTTATTGGAGCACCGTCTGGAAGAGCAATATCTGGGTGAGCCACGTGCCTTGATCTTAGCGCCAACCCGCGAGCTGGCCCTGCAAATAGCAGAAGACGCCCAGCAGCTGACCAAATACAGCCGACTGAAAGTTGTTGCTGTCGTTGGTGGTATGGACTTCGAGAAGCAGCAGAAGCAGCTGGCCGAGCAGCGCGTCGATATCATGGTCGCTACGCCCGGTCGTTTGATCGATTTCATGAACCGTAAGCTGGTGTTCTTAGATCAGATCGAGTTGCTGGTGATCGATGAAGCCGACCGTATGTTGGATATGGGTTTTATCCCCGATATTAAGACCATTGTTCGGGCCACACCGCGCACTGAGAATCGTCAGACGCTGATGTTTTCGGCCACTTTCTCCCAGGATATTTTGAACCTGGCTGAACGTTGGACTAATGAGCCGGTGCAGGTTGAAGTTGAACCCTTAACCAAGACCTCTGATGATGTAGAGCAGCATGTCTATATCATTTCCGCCGATGAGAAATACCAGGTGTTACGGCGCATTTTACGCCGCCCGGAAGCCGACCGAGTGTTGGTCTTCGCCAATCGCAAAGATATAGTGCGCGATCTGTCTGAAAATCTTAAGAAAGACGGTATCGAGTGTGAAGTATTGTCCGGTGATGTCCCGCAGAATAAGCGGATACGCACCCTGGACGGCTTTAAAGAAGGTAAGTTTGAAGTGCTGGTCGCAACCGATGTTGCTGGTCGTGGCATTCATATCGATGGCGTGTCGCACGTGATTAACTACACTCTGCCGGAAGATGCCGAAGACTACGTACACCGCATTGGCCGCACCGGTCGTGCCGGTAAGAAGGGCGTATCGATCAGCTTTGCCTGTGAAGACGATTCGTTTCTGATTCCAGCCATCGAAGAGTACGTCAAGGCTAAAATCGATGTCGAAATGCTGCCAGAACATCTGCGCACGGATGAGATTGTTGACGCCGCCGTTGAGGTAGATAGCAGCGTCGACAGCGCGCTTGAAGAAGATTCGCCAAGTGTCACGCCGGTCGAGACCAAGGTTGAAGACCTAGACGACGAAGACGACGACAGCCACAAGCCGGTTGGTGAAGTAACTGCGGTGAATGTTGATCAGACTGAGGCGGGCCCGGAAATTACCGTCGATGTCGACTTCAATGATCCGGATGACGAAGATGACTTTGACGGTGATAACATCGGCAATGTTGCCATCGAAGCCGACGCGCCAAAGAGCTAAACTATGCCGACCTTGCGTATTGTGGCAGATGAAAATATGCCCAATGTCGAGGCCTGGCTGGCGGGCAGGGTGCAAACCATTGTCCGTCAAGCAGGCCGAACGCTAGGTTCGGCCGACCTGCTCGGGGCCGACGTACTGTTAGTGCGCTCGGTCACCCAGGTCAACCAAGCCCTGCTCCAGAATACCCCCATCCGTTTTGTCGGCAGTGCCACCATCGGCACCGACCATATCGATCTCGACTATCTGCACCAACACCAGATCCCCTTTGCCTTTGCTCCAGGCTGTAACGCTCAATCGGTTGCCGATTGGTTGCTGAGTATATTGTCTCGTTTGCATCTGGACCGTGAGCTCTGCTGGTGGCAACAGACCATCGGTGTGGTGGGTGTTGGCAATGTCGGCAGTGTGGTGGTTGACCGTCTGCGCCAACTGGGTGTTTCGGTGCGGGTCTGCGACCCGGCCAAGCACCAACAGGGCCTGCTGCCTGACCATCTGGAATTACCCGAACTGCTGGCCGCGTGCGATATCGTCTGTCTGCACACCCCCCATACTCGCGCAGGGCCGCATCCGACGCACCAGCTGTTCGACCAAGCCCTATTGGCTAAGATGCGTCCGGGTGCTTGGCTGATCAATGCCGGGCGCGGGCCCGTGGTGGTCGAAGACGCCTTATTGGAGCGGTTGTGTGCCGGTCAGCTCAATGCTGTCCTCGATGTCTGGCCGAACGAACCCCAAGTGGCGCAAAGCCTGCTCTCCGAGGTCGCTCTAGCATCGCCGCACGTGGCCGGTTATAGCTTGGAAGGGCGGGCAAATGGGACCGCGATGATCGCCCATCAGTTAGCCCAGTGGGCCGGTTTGAGTCTGTCCGATGAGGTGCCCAGACCGCCGGTGGCGCCCCTAGATGCCGATCTCTACTATCATGAGGATATCCGGCAGTGGGCCAGCGCATTGGTTTTGGCGGTCTATGACCCGGCACGCGACAGTGTGACCATGGCCTGTTCTGTCGTGAACGATCACCTTGATGGGCAGATGTTTGATCGCTTACGTAAGGCGTATCCGACTCGGCGCGAGCTGGGCTCGGTACCCATTGCCCAGGCCCCGCCGCAGTTGCGTGATTGGCTCGTTCGCTTGGGCTTTAACGACTTCACTTGAGCCCCGCCTTTGCAGCGAAGTGCCCTGACCGTCCAGTCTTGTTGCATTGTGCAAAACACTGGTTAGGTCAGATCAATGAGACGTTCGCTAATAGCCAAATTAAGCAGGGGATCAGTCTTGTCGATAGGTGCTAAAAAAACGCGCCATTCGATTGGTCGCTTCGGTAAGAACATCTTTCGGCGGCAAAAATACCATACGAAAATGATCGACATCGGGATAGTTAAAGCCGCGCCCGTGGACCACTAATATTTTCTCCTGGCGCAGCAGGTCCAGGGCCATTTGCTCGTCATTGGACAGACCAAATTTTTGTTTGTCCATTTTCACAAAAAGGTAGAGCGCGCCTTTGGGGTTGACCACCGATAAGCCAGGAATGTCATTAATTGCAGCGACCGATTGGTTGCGCTGTTCATACATTCGGCCACCGGGCGCGGTTAGATCGTTGATGGTCTGATAACCGCCGAGAGAGGTCTGGATGGCGTATTGGGCCGGAACATTCGGGCACAAGCGCATGCTGGAAAGCATATTGAACCCCTGGATCAAATCCTTGGCCATGTGTTTCGGTCCTGAGATGAGCATCCAACCGGAGCGCCAGCCACACAAGCGATAGGCTTTTGACAGGCCATTGAAGGTCAACGTCAGGACATCATGCGCGAGCGCCGCCAGGCAATGGTGCACGGCGCCATCATAGAGAATTTTGTCGTAGATTTCGTCGGCCAGGATGATCAGGTCGTGCTGGCGGGCCAGCTCAACGATTTCAAGTAACAGGGCCTTGGAGTAGACCGCCCCGGTTGGGTTGTTCGGGTTGATCACCACGATAGCCCGGGTTCGGCTGTTAATCTTGGCCTTGATATCCTCTATATCGGGAAACCAGTCAGCCTGTTCGTCGCAGCGATAGTGCACGGCCTTGCCGCCACCCAGGGTGACCGCACCGGTCCAGAGCGGATAATCGGGTGCCGGCACGAGCACTTCATCACCGGTGTTGACGATCGCGGTACAGGCTAGGTGAATCAATTCACTGGCACCGTTACCCAAATAGACGTCATCGACATCGACATTGTGAACCCGCTGTTGCTGATAATATTGCATAACGGCTTTACGGGCCGAATAGATGCCCTTTGACTCGGAGTAACCCTCAGAATGCGGCAGGTTTTTGATCACATCCTGAATGATCTCATCGGGCGCATCAAAGCCAAACGGTTTCGGGTTGCCGATATTTAACTTCAGGATGCGCTGACCCTCGTCTTCCATGCGGGAGGCCTCATCGAGAACTGGGCCACGAATTTCATAGAAGATATTCGCCAGCTTGTCCGATTTTTTAATTTCCTTCATAGGTTACTCTTCGCTAGGGTTGTTCAGTATTTCGGCTGTCCGGTCCGAATTGCGGACCCCGATTGCAGTGGACTCTCGATAGAAAGGGTCGATTCCCGAGCGGGAAAACATTTGGCACCTGAGCCCAATCCAGATAGTCTCCCCCCGAGTATAAAGTCTAGGTGATTTAAATCCTATGGGAGATGTTCAGTGACTGACAAAATAATTAAGACGCCCGAGCAGTGGCAGCAAAGTCTAACCGAGGAGCAATTTCGGGTAACCCGGCAGGCCCACACCGAGCGCCCATTCACGGGTATCTATTGGGATGAAACCAGTGCCGGCAGCTATCGCTGTATCTGTTGTAAAACGCCCCTCTTTAGCTCAGAGACCAAGTTTGACGCAGGCTGTGGTTGGCCGAGTTTTTATGCGTCAGTGGATAAGACTGTCGTGCTCGAGAAGCGCGATATAAGCCATGGCATGGTCCGCACCGAAGTGGTATGCGCGCAGTGCGATGCCCATCTGGGGCACCTGTTTGATGACGGCCCCGAGCCCAGTGGTCTGCGCTACTGCATTAACTCGGCGTCATTGGATTTGGCGAAAGAGACGCTATGACCTTTGAAGATTACTGGCACCAAGCACTTAACCATTACCAAAACGAGGCCCACATTCGGGCTCGCTTTCCTCGTTTGCGCACTGCCGCCGAGCTGCGTAGCGTAACCGATGACCGCTATTTGAGTGCCATCAGTCAACGGGTGTTTCGCGCCGGTATGCGCCATTCGGTGGTTGATAGCCGTTGGCCCGCCTTCGAGGAACAGTTCTGGGGCTTCGACCCACGCGCTTGTCAATTGATCGATGATGCTCGGTTTGAGCAACTGATGTTAAACGCAGAGTTGATTCGTCACTGGCGCAAGATGAAAACCATACCCATCAATGCCCAGATGGTCAGTGACATCAGTCGTGAGTTCGGCTCCTTCGGAGACTTTATTGCGCAATGGCCGAGTGACGATATAGTCAGTTTATGGCTACTGTTCAAGAAGCGCGGCGCCTTTCTCGGTGGCGATGGCGGCGCTCGGGTGCTGCGGATGTTTGGTAAGGACACGTTCGTGCTGAGCAACGATGTGGTTCGGGTCTTAGTGAACCAGGGCGTGGTGTCAGCCAAGCCGACCGGGTTACGCGATTTGCACCGAGTGCAGGCTTACTTTAACGACCTGCAGGAACAGTCCGGTTTACCACTATCAGCGGTCAGCACGGTGCTCGCGATGTCGATTGGCCCCTAAGGGTCCAATCACTCGGCTAAGAGCTGGCCGCGTTGAACGCTTCGCCGTTAGGCATTGTTTAAGAGCAGAAATTCCAGCAAGGCCTTCTGAGCATGCAGTCGATTGCCGGCCTGATCAAACACCCTAGAGCGCGGGTCATCGAGCATATCTTCACTCACCTCTTCACCGCGGTGAGCCGGCAGGCAGTGTAGAAATATTGCCTCGGCATCGGCTGTGT
>Ga0307488_10001575_pt1 | contig 19079 bp, 21 predicted proteins | sample SB02metaG_FD_202248 | JGI IMG/M metagenome (GOLD analysis project Ga0307488, IMG submission 202248) | Sea-ice brine microbial communities from Beaufort Sea near Barrow, Alaska, United States - SB 0.2 | ecosystem: Environmental > Aquatic > Marine > Coastal | place: USA: Alaska | collected... | reverse complement strand
GCTACCAACCCCACTTCGGTTTGCGAGCTCAATCGCGCTCCAACCTAACATAGCGCGCGCTGCTTTTATTTGAGAAGAAGATACCATTGACTCTACTTTTAGATTCTATTAGAATCATTATGTTTGTTTACCTACGAGTAGAATAACATGATTGATGATATTTTCGCCAAATTTGATGGCGCCTTTGCCAGAAATACCATCAGGGCGTACAGGTCGGACTTTAATCAATACCAAACCTGGTGCTTTGAAAACAGTGTAGTGCCTATACCTACCAGCGCAGATACCATGGCAATGTATGTGGACTATCTTAGCGGTAATAATAAAAGCGCCACCATCCGTCGACGAATCAATAGCCTCGGCACGGTCCTCAAACTCTCCAAAAACCACGACCCCACCAAGCAGCCAGAGGTGATACTGGCTCTAAAGAGAATGCATCGCAAAATTGGACGGGCACAGCAGCAAGCCGCTCCACTCACCAAGCCGTTACTCAACCAGCTACTTAGCAACTGCGATAACAGCGTCAGGGGTTTAAGGAACCAAGCCCTCCTACGGCTCGGTTACGAAACCATGCGCCGCCGATCGGAACTTTGCGCATTTAAGTTTGAGGACATGTGCAAGGGGGCCAACGGAAAACCGGCTATCCGGCTTAACTTCTCTAAGACAGATCAATACGGTACTGGTAAGATACTCCCTATCAGTGACGACCTACTAGAGTTAATCAGACAATGGACGAAAGTAGTGGGTACAGATGGCTACATCCTAAGATCCGTAAACCGACATGGACATATTGGAGGTAGCCTTAACCCTGCGAGTATCAGCACTATTTTGAAAGCACTGCAAACAGAGTCGGAGGATGCCGCGACAACGAAACCACTTAGTGGTCACTCATTTAGGGTAGGAGCAGCTCTTGATTTGCTTGAGCAAGGAGAACCGCTTGAAAGGATAATGCTCAGAGGGGGTTGGCAGACGGATTCAACTGCAATGAAATACTTAAGAAACTGGCATTTATTTTAGTTTTAAAATTTAACTGCGAATCCCAAAGAACTGCAAAACGGTGTCGTGAATCTTGGACACATGACTACCTTGAGGCGGCGCAAAACCGGATATACCCTCAGAAAAATAGGCAAAACCTTTACTCTGGTGCTCACCATTTTTAATTGCCACGAAGTTTACTAGATCACTTAGCTGCGATTCTTTTCCTGAATAAGAAATAAAAGTCCTATTTGTGATTTCTGATGGAAAGGTCAACACTACAAAAATGTCTTTACCCCTGTTGTCTACCTCTTCAAATAGCTTAACTTCGTTATTCACAAGTATCTTTGATAACTGCTGCTCCGCTTTCAATGCCTGCTCTTCAGTATCAAATGAAACAAGGAAATCTCGAGTCATTCTGGGTATCACATTATTAAAATCTACTCCGACCTTTTTCAAAAAGGACGCATGATTTTTCAAGCGATAATAGAACTTTAATTGATCATAAGGTTTCTGCGAGAGCCCCGTGGCAATAATAATTTCTGTATTTGGCAATTCAAGAAGATCCGTCAGCATTTCATCGTAAACTTTAAGCATTTCTAAACAAGGATCATCATCTTCTCCAATATACCAAACAGGGTTTTTCAATTCTGGCGAACTAACGAAGGGTGAATTAAAAAAGTAATGATGCTGAATATGCGCGCCCGCATTAAGAAAAAGAGTTGAGAAATCTGGTTTTTTTCTTATGAATAGTGTTCTATGAAACTCATACAACAACATATCCAGGAATAAAGCTTTTCTCCATGGCTTTCCTACAGCATTAGCTGCATATTTAAGCATTGCAATATATCGAGTTGGTTTCACAAGTGAAACAAAAGCCAACCCCAAGTTAAAGATGGTTTTAAATGTAAGTTTTGACTGTGAGTTATCATTGACAGCCTGAACAATAGCATCAGTGACACTTTTACTAAAAAAACTATTATCGCTGGGAGTTCTGGTCCAAGGATCAGGTATAAAGTATGTAGGATTGTTAAGATTATTAGAGGCGTTCATAGGACTAACAGCACCAACAGTGAAACCTGCTTTCTCAACCTGTTCGAAAAACTGTTCATCACAAGAATTAATGAAATCACCTAAACGAAACACCTTGTGTTCATCGAAGGTTTTGCCGGTATGCACTGATGGCCATTGAATCCAAGGTTCCAGATTTTCATATTCAAGTTCCGATTCAGTATTTGTGATGCCTTTTTCAATAAGATTTTTAAACCCCGGCAAATACTCACCTCTTTGAATATAGGTGATTGCTGTGTCAAAGTTGATTTCATTTAGCTCTATTAAAATGAGTTTACTGTGCATTTTCTTCACCTCTAGTAAGCTTTTCCAAAATTTCAGGCAACTGCTGACAACTTCTTGATGCGTATGTATGTATATCTATATCGTCACAACTAACCTGACCGTAAGAAGTGTCACTAAATAACTTAACGACTCTATTTGGAGTAAGCTTTAAATCAATTCTTCCAAAAAAACCCAATACATATAGAACATAAGCAAGAGCTTTCAAAATAATTGATAAAAATGGGATCCGAAATAACTTAATAGAACGCCCGGAAATAATTTTAAGCATTTTTGATACAGTCAAAGACGGTTGCTCAATCGTTAAGTACTTCCCAGAAGGAATTTCACTAGTCACAGTATCAATGATAAACTGTGTGAAATATGGTAAGTATGTGAGGCTTTTAATGACATTTATTTTTGGGATAAATGGAATAAATTTAGAGATTGATTGAAGCTTTCCGATATTAGTATCTGATCTTGGATCATCGGAAAAAATTGCCGATGGATAGAGTATTGTTAAATCAACATCATGCTCATCACACCATTTTTGAATTATGGCTTCTTGCAAATATTTTGTAGACCTGTAAGCATCATCACAATCTAACCCATCAGAAAAAGGAATATGTCGACCATCTAATGCAGCAACTGAACTAATATGAAAAAACTTATTTACCTTCATGCCAGTCAAAGATAGTAAAAACTTTTCATGACAATCAACGTTAAGTCTATAATACTCTTCGGCTCTTGCGCCAAAATCAAAACGAGCAGCCGCAAGATTTACAATATAAAGTTCCTCGCCAGTTATTTTTGCTAAATGATAGCTCAGATTTCGATCGGCAATACTGATTTGTAAATCAGTGTATTCTGATGGGGACAGATCTATTCCAATAACTTTAGCTTTATTCATCAACCGAGGAATCAAATCAGATGCGACATAGCCAGAGGACCCAGTGACTAAAACTTCCATAATAACAATCCAGAAACTCGATAAATAAATAAGTTTTCCACTTTTTCTCCATAAAGATCAAATTTGATCTAGCTATTTAATCAACGATTGCAAGTGCCTAATGGAACTCCTAATACCAAGCCGCCAATTTGATGGCTGCACCGCAAAGTCAGCTTCAATAAAATTACAATCCAAAACCGAAAAAGCAGGTCTTTTAGCTTTCGTTGGATATGCATTAGACGCTAATGTGTGTAACATACTCGGGGTTTTTAAACCGAAAATTTTAGCTTCGTCAAAAATTTCACTTGCAAAATCATACCAAGTACAGGGTTGATCACCACAATAGTGATACAAACCACCCCGTTTTTTGTAATAAGTAAGTTCAGGGATGATACCACCGATAACTTTTGCTATGTCTTGAGCATAAGTGGGACACCCAATTTGGTCATTGACAACATTCAATTGATCACGCTCAGCACCTAGACGTAACATGGTTTTTAGAAAATTATTACCATATTCACTAAATACCCAAGCGGTTCTTATAATTAAATATCTGCATCCTGAGGATTGAATTGCTATCTCACCCATCAGCTTAGTAGCGCCATAAACGCCTTGAGGATTAGTTTTATCTTCCTCTTTATAAGCCACCGTAGATGTACCATCAAATACATAATCAGTAGATATATGAATTAACCAACAATCTAACTCATTGCAAATAACAGCAACATTCGAGACCGCGAGATGATTAATGATATCCGCCGTTTCCTTATCTTCTTCAGCATTATCGACTGCTGTATAAGCGGTGGCATTTATTACTAAATCGGGTGAAAGCTTTAGAAGCTGACATTCTGTGACATGGAAATCAGCAATATCAAGATGGTCACGCGAAGTATAAACAATATCGTGATCTGTAGTTGATAATTGATCTTGAAGGCATTTCCCAAGTTGACCGTTACAACCTAAAACAAGTATTTTCATCTCGTTAGATCGCAGAGTCTATCGGCATTTGCATCTTTATTAGACAAAATAGGGCTCTCTATTGGCCATGAAATAGCCAAATCAGGATCGTTCCATAAAATACTACCCTCGTCAGAAGGATCATAGTAATCGGTACACTTATATTCAAAATCTGCAGTGTCTGAAAGTACAACGAAACCATGGGCGAAACCAGCTGGAACCCAAAACTGAGTTTTATTCGCCTCGGATAAAAAAACCCCTTCCCATTGGCCATAAGTTGGCGATCCTTTTCGTATATCCACAGCCACATCATAAACCTCTCCCCTCACAACCCTAACTAACTTTCCTTGAGGCTTAGTTTTTTGAAAATGCAGTCCTCGCAAAACATCCTTTGATGATCGTGAATGGTTATCTTGTACAAAGGACTGCGTGATTCCAGCTAAATCAGCATATCTTTTAGCTTGGAATGTTTCTAAAAAAAATCCACGATCATCGCCAAAAACTTTCGGTTCAATAACCACACAGCTATCCAATTTTGTTTTAACTACATTCATTTATACCCTCCCACGACTTTGAATAAATATTCACCATAACTAGTCTTTTTAAGCGACTCTGCTTGACTAAGCAATAACTCCTTGGCTATCCAACCATTGTGAAATGCTATTTCCTCTAGGCAAGCAACTTTCAGACCCTGCCGATGCTCAACTGTTTGCACAAACTGACTAGCTTCCATCAAAGAATCGTGAGTGCCGGTATCCAACCAAGCAAAACCACGTCCAAACAACTCTACTTTGAGATCACCTCTGGCGTGATAGGCTCTATTAACATCAGTAATTTCAAGCTCGCCTCGCGGTGACGGCATGATAGACTTGGCGATTTGAATGACATCATTGTCATAAAAATATAAGCCTGTAACAGCATAGCTTGATTTAGGGACAGAAGGTTTTTCTTCGATTGAAAGAACTTTTCCTGCTTCATCAAACTCCACTACACCAAAAAATTCAGGATTTTTTACATGATAACCAAAAATCGTAGCTCCACTCATTTTGGATGATGCAGCGACTAAGTAATCAGAAAAATGTTGGCCATAAAAAATATTATCCCCAAGAACAAGGGCAACATTTCTATTACCAATAAACTCCTCTCCAATAATGAAGGCTTGAGCAAGACCCTCGGCCCTTGGTTGCACTGCATATTCAATCATAAGACCAAAATTTGAGCCATCGCCTAACAAGCGCTGATAACCTGAAATATCGATAGGCGTTGAAATGATTAGAATTTCCCTAATACCCGCTAACATCAAAACAGAAATTGGGTAATAGATCATCGGCTTGTCATAAATGGGCAATAACTGCTTAGATACGCCTTTGGTAATTGGATGTAGCCGCGTACCAGAGCCCCCGGCCAACACAATTCCTTTATAGTTTGAACTCATATTACTCTCCGACCCTCTCTAACCGATATTCTCCAGACAGCACTCTCTCCCACCAAGCTGTATTATCCAGATACCATTGAACTGTTTTACGCAATCCCGTATTGAATGTTTCCTCTGGTACCCAACCAAGCTCGAACTGAATCTTAGAGGCATCAATGGCGTAACGAGCGTCATGACCCGGGCGATCACCAACAAAACAAATTAGATCTCGAAAATTAATCACACCTGACGGTTTATTTGGCGCTAACTCCTCGAGAAGATCGCAAATGGCTTCAACCACTTCGAGATTATTTTTTTGATTGTGACCACCAATATTATAGGTTTCGCCTAGTTGGCCTTCAGTAACAACTTTTATCAATGCTTTCGCGTGATCCTCCACATGCAACCAATCACGTATCTGAGAGCCATCGCCATACACCGGAAGAGGCTTACCATGAAGTGCATTAAGGATCATGTGGGGAATGAGCTTTTCCGGAAATTGATAAGACCCATAATTATTCGAGCAATTAGTGATAACAACTGGTAGCCCATAGGTACGGCCCCAAGCACGCACTAAATGATCAGATGCTGCTTTACTAGCTGAGTAAGGCGATGAAGGAGAATACGGAGTTTGCTCGGTAAATAGATTATCAGTACCTTCCAAATCCCCATATACCTCATCTGTAGAGACGTGATGAAACCGAAATTCCACTTTCTCTGGATCACCAAGACTTTCGAAGTAATAGCGCGCAGCTTCTAAGAGAGTAAAAGTACCCATTATATTAGTATTAATAAAATCAGCTGGCCCAACTATCGATCGATCAACGTGGCTCTCAGCTGCAAGATGCATAACATGAGTAGGTTGGTACTGCTTAAACACTCGAGCAAGTTCTTCGCTGTCACATACATCTACTTGTTCGTGTGAATATCGCCTTGAAACTGCAATTTTGGCAACTGAGTCAGCATTACCGGCGTAGGTTAAGATATCCAAATTAACTACATCGAAATCTGTTTTTTCGATAAGCTCACGGCACACAGCACTACCAATGAAGCCTGCACCGCCCGTCACCAAAATAATCATAAGAGCTCCAATGACACATTAACATTCAAAATTACAGTTGAGGTAGGGCTCATTTAATAACCCTAAGAATCATACATATGCACAATATAATGGAATGTAGCTTAGACCTTCGAGCACGAACAAACATCCAAAGCCAACGGATCCTTAATCCACCTCGACTACCAAAGTTATTATTTAAAGACCGTCGCGTCGACAAATAGTCTTCAAGTAGATAAACCTGATTGAGATACCAACCATTCTTAAATAGTCTAAGCCTCATTAAAGCCGCAGCTAACCCGCTATTCGCACCAGTATCATTGTTTTCATGTTGCCGGTAGCGCATAAAAGATCGAGCATCAATATACCACGATTCATCATTATCCCTAGCAATGAAGTAAACAAGCCAATCATGATAATAAAAATTACTTTGTATATGCGGATGATTCAATAGAGTACTTCGAACCTTCAATCCAATTTTTTTATCAAATACATAAGTGCAACCAGGTCCAGCAGACTCAAATTTATAGTCAAAGCTCTTTTGGGGGTGGCTCTTCTTAATAAACTTTTCTTTCCCCGAGGGATAAAAAGCAGTGACGCTTGAGCTATAGCCAGAGAAACTTCCACTCTGTAGAATTAACAAGCCTTCAAGCAATTTTTCAGGTTGCCAGATATCATCTTGATCACAGAAAGCGACATAATCATATTGATCAATAGGCGCATTCTTCAACAAGTCATAAAAGTTTTTCCCTGCAGAGCCGAAAGTTTCTTCCGTTTTAAGAAGCAATATTCGACTATCTCTACTCTCAAACTCACGAACAATACTTGCAGTATTATCGTCCGACTTATCTATGTTGACGAAAACACTCCAATTAATATGGCTCTGCAACAGTATTGACTCAATTTGGTCACGAATGTATTCACCACCATTATACGCCGCCAATAGAATACAGACAGAGCAATTGGACAGATCACTAACATTAGTTGCTTTAGCTTCCATAAGGCAAGAATCCTGGACCAAAATGAACGGCCCTCAAAATATTTAACGAATACAGAATACCAAAGGCAAAAGTAAAACTCAGAACGATTGGACTTCCACGAACATAATTTACAATTTTCCCATCAAGCAGCAGTACCATGCAAATCTGGTCCTTGAATAACCTTGCGAATCACGAAACTAGCAATCAAGCCAGCAAAGCGCATCACCAAAATAATCATAAGAGCTCCAATGACACATTAACATTCAAAATTACAGTTGAGGTAAGACAAATCAGATCACCCTACGAATCATGCACATGCACAAGATAAAGGCATGCGATTACACCTTCAAATAAGTAGAACAAATGCTAAGACAACGGATTCTTCATCAATCTGTACCACCATTAGTGATACCAATAATCAAACCATGATAAAAGGCACTAAAGTATCCTTTTCGAAATTTTGAATTTTCAAATATCAGTTGAAACATTTTTTTAGCAACGCAACCCAAAAGTAAGAGAACCTTAATAACATCAAAGTCCTTTCTAATAAAAGCACCAAAACCACTCGCATAAGAATAGACTTTTGCTAACGACACAGCACGTTCATCTGGTGTCGGATGCCAGACCTCGATGGAAGGTGTATAAACAATCTTCTTTCCCTGTTTTAAGAGCCTATATAAAAAATCCGGGTCTTCGCACGAACCATACAACGCACCCGCACCAAGTCTCTCATCAAACAGAAGGCTCGGTTTCTCACGCAGAAATAGTGTTATAGATGATGCGAGCGAATAAAAATTAAATTTGTTGACCACTGTTTCTCTATCGGGCCAATTTTTTATTATATTACATTGTTTATTCCGATCAAAAATCCTACCGATAACAACATCAACATCGCTATTCTCACTAAAATATTCTGATATTTTGCTTAATGAATCCGGATAATAAAGGCAATCATCATCTGGAAAGCCACAGATTCCGGAATCTACTTTCATAAGACCACGATTTCTATTCAGAGATAGCCCTTTATTTTCACTCTTAACCATGCGCACGGTGAGACCCTCCGATTGATACCCGCGGAGTTCACTCAACAAAGTCTCATTCTGATCGAGAACATACAAATTAGTTATTACATTATTCCCATCAGAATTCTCAATTGATTTGATATAACTAAACACCTCATGGGATCGCCCGATAGTAGGCATAATAAGATTAATTTTCATAACTGTTACTCTCAATAAATACTTCATATGAAGGGAGACCGAGCCTATCTATAAAATATGATTCTTCTGTCAACAGAGAGACATAAGAAAATGGGATAGTAGAAAATTCTGGAAACTCATAAAAATAAAAAACGTTACTAGACCATAGGAACATATGCGCACTTAAAAATAATATTAAAATTATATTAGACAATAGACCTCCACGCCCTCCTCTGCCGAAAGACATGAAGTAAAGATAACCCATTAGTATCAAAAAAATGATTTGAAACACTCTAATTGGTAAACTCGGCAAAAACCAAAATGATAAAACAACAATCCCGGTAAATAACGATATCTCAAAAACGTGGTTACGTGTTGTTTTAGTGACTACACAGAAAAGTATTATTGGAACCAAATAAGCCAATCTTATGGCAATACTGCTTAAATTATTCAGAACAGATCCCTCTTCTTGAGAGCGATAAAAGGACCAAAAAATCTTGTCTAAAAACAAGCCGGAGTAAAATGTAGCGGCAACGGCTTCGAGAACAAGAGGAACCAGAATACCCAACAAAAAACTAAGTGATACCAATAATAAGATTATCTTCTTAAAGTTGACTCTGGAAAATAGCAACCAACGATAAATTGGGTAAAGTAAAAGCGAAGAAAGATGAAAACTACAAGAAACCAAAAAGAGTGCTCTCTTAAGATTTCTAGATTCGGAAAATAAAGCAATTATCATTAGTAACGAAGCGTACGACTGCCTCAGGTGGTTAAATATTCCCCCAAATTTAATAAAAACAAAAACAAAACACAGCAAGATTATAAATGACCGAATATTCAATTTATACTTTTTCGCAATAACATAAAAAGCAACAATAAGCAAGGTTTCCAACAGTATTATATGAAATAGTTTAACAGAAAACGGGGTAGGAGCCTGAATTATGTTCGCAAACAAAAAATGTATAATTGGAAGTCCAACTTCTAAGCCCCCGCCATATGGAAACCGATTGATTTGATTGTACGATGATATTCCGGAATCAATAAAAGGAAGGAAACTAAGATAATTGTTATAATAACTCACGAAATCAGACTGTGCATATCGCAGGCTTGGCTCTCCTAGAGACATTAACAAAATAGCGAGAAGCACAAATGGCAGTGCAATCACTAAGACAACTTTAGAGTCAGCAATAGTTAACATAGAACCAGCCAACAAAACAACAATGGAAAAAGGGAAAAGTAGCGATGGCAGCCAGGCTGCTACAGCCGACAGAAAAATAAGTAGCACTGGCACTAGAGGGTTGGTTATCGTCTTGTTCATATCAAAATGATCGCAAATTAAACACTAAAAATATCATCAAAGTGTTTACGTTCAAATAGTTCCAATTTTCCACCGGCGGTAGCGTTATATATTTTCCTACCGTCAGCTTCATAAATCACCTTATTCATTTTGTAGCTATTCAAAACTCTGTCGAGGTGTGGATTATGCCACTTCTTACCCTTACCAAAATAATCAGGATGAAAATGATTTGGATCATCCTCAGTAGACTCTATATTATCCCCATCGAGAATCGCTGTATCTGGAATTTGATAATCAAAATCCATCCCGATTAAATAAATCTCAGAAAACCCAAAGTAATATGCTAATTGAAGATTAATCATTGTTACAGATTGACCGCAAAACAGCCTCTCTGCCGGATCTGCTGAAAACCTTGGAACGGCAAAATTAGGACTTTGCTTTTCATAGAAGCCAGTATTCATTCTAAAAAAAGCAGTGTTGGCTGATGGTTTTACAAAGCTTTTATAATTTATAGGGAAAAACTTATACTCAGCATCATAAGCGTTAATTTCATTCAAATTGTCTAGCATCACAAAATGATCTTCAACCACATAAAAGGTCGGCCTATATCCAGTCTCTTCAGTTTTGTAAAAAATACCATTTACAGCAAAACTAAACTCATTTTCGATTTTCCGTAAATCAATCTTATTCAATGAGGGGCCGTTCCCCAAAATAAAGCACCTTTTTCCTTTAAATTTATTTTTTAATTTTTTAATTTTTTTAACATCTGGAAAGCGATAAAAAAATGGCTCCTCAAGCAACCTATATGGAATACTGTCTCTTCTGACAAATCTTTTTACTAAATTCCTTACCACTGCTTTTTCAAACATATTAATCTCCGTAATTAAGGATCATCACCGAAAACGGGGCAAAATAGACCATTGCCACTAATAGATGTACAAGCGTTATACGGTTGATAACCCGAACGTAAAAATCTGCGCGTTTCTAGATTATATCAAATTTTGTTTTTTTTCTTTAGGTTGCCCATAATTGGCTGGATTGCAACAGGCTAGCTACATGACCATCAGGGCAGTCATGAAGCACCTATAAATTACTAAAGATAATTGATCGTTTCAAAAATATGAAGATGACTCTATATATTAAAACTGTTAGTTCAGTCAAAAGTAATAAATATGCGAGGGATATACTTATCAATGATTGGTTTAAACCAAGTGTCACCAACAGGATTAACGAGATTCCAAACCCGAATGAAACGGAATGGTTCGTAATATGCCCATACCCCTTTAATGTGAGAAATGGATGTCCGAGAATAGAGCTCAGAGACTGAACTACAAAAGCAGCACAAAGTACTTTTAGAACTGAAGCTGCACCAATAAATTCTACACCAAATAAAATTAAAATTATTTCATCTGCGAAATAATAAAACAGAAATGATATTGATGATGAACAGAAAAATACAATGGTTAAAGCAAACCGATAAACATTCCAATTATCGGAGATTCGATGAGCAAAAAGCGAATCCATGATAGGAGCATTGATCGACTGAAGGCCGACAAATATGCGTTCAGAAATCGAATATAGTGCGAAACTAGCTGGATTAACAACACCTAAGAGGATGGGACCGAGGGAATTATATCCAGCAGAAGACAGTCGTCCCAAAAAATAACTAACTGATTCGTGAGCTGTATTTCTAAAAGATAGTAGTGTAGATTTAACAATACGGAAATTATTAGAAAAATAAAATATAAATCCCAAACCTAAACCTAAAAAGTCACTGAAAGCATATAGCAACAAGTAACCAAAACCTGTTAGAGAATCTGTATAAAAAAGATATGCAGTACCAGCAAAAAAAACGATTTTAGACAATAGCGCTATAAAGAACTGATATCTCAAGCGTCTTACCGCCTGGAAAAGCCACAATGGACTTAGAGCCCTAAACAGCCCTGAAATAAGGCATATCAACAAAAAATATCTATTAATTGACGCTAACTCAAAAATAGTAAGAACCAAAAATGACAATCCACAAACGGCAAGCCATAAAGATAATCTCAATAATTTTACCTCTGTAAATATCACTGAGACTGTATTTGATTCATCATGAGTGTTCTGGCTTTTCATAATATATGAAATTCGACTAATATTTGGCAGATGAGATCCAAACTCATAGACTACAAAAAGAAAACGGTCGATTGTAAGTGCTAGCATAACTTGCGCAAATATTAAACTCGACTCGCTTCTAGCTAATAAAGGCAACAACAGAAGCGGTAAAAATGATAACGCCTTGACCATAACCAAATAAATCGTACTCTCGGTGAAACTATCATGTCTATTTTTTTTCATTTAGCTTCTTTCTTAAATCGCGAAAAACTGACAAAGGGGGTCTCTGAATACCCCAATCCTTTTGATAATGCAAAGGAGCCACTTCCACCGGCGTTCTTATTTCGTCCATAAATCGTTGATACATCCAGCCATTTTTATGGAAGGATGAAGAAAATTCGGGCAAATTTTCTTTGAAATAACCAACTTTTTTCATGAAAAGGCTCGGATTTGCAAAATTAACCGCGTCGCAAGCACTGTAGCCTGAAAGCTCTTGGGTATTATTTGAATTTCCTAACACATAAAACTTTTCTAAATCACAGTTGGCAATAAATTTTGTTAATTTATTATTATAAAACCTTATGTCAGGCCTTGTACATAAAATAAGATCTGGCAAACTTTTTTTTAATGCCAATTCTAAAACAGCTGACTGTGAATAATTGACACATCTAAAGACTTTTTCACGGACAGTCAGATTCTGGCTAATTATTTCTGATTGGTCGTCACAAATAAGTTCTAGATTGATAAGATTCCTCTTGATAAAGTCTAAGTCATTTTCACTAACCTTTTTAGGTTCCAAATCGAAACCATGCCAACTTGATTCTTGCGGTGATACCTCGTTCCACGTATGCATAAAGTACTTAACTTCATGCCCCTTCAATAACTCACTGTAATTAGATAGGCATTTTCTAAACGTTCTAAGATGACCTGTAAAACATACATAGATTTTCATGACACTTCTACATTTTCAGTATCTAGCCTGCGACAAAGCTCACTAAAATCTATGAAACGGCTGTATTGATCATTACCAACCAATTTTTTAGGGCCTTTTCTGATAAAAACTGTTGCATCTAGAGCCAGCCCTACACCAAGATCTGCATTCAGATCATCACCAATAAACCATGATTGATGAATCTTTGGATCATAGGAAACAACCTTCTTAAGATAGTCTACGAACTTGGCTGATGGTTTCTCACTACCGACATCCTCACTGGTTATCACATAATCTACCGATTCGTCGATACCAAGTGCCACCAGCTTTCTCAATTGAATATCAGTCGTCAAATTAGTAGCAACAATTGTTATAATATTAAGATCCTTAGCTTTAGCTAACAACTTTTTAACAGCCGGGAATATAGACATATTTTTCAGATATATTGTCCAAAATATATTATTGAGCTTTATAGACTCTTTTATTTTTGTCTCATTGAAAATTAATTCATTCATTCGTTTAAAGTAGAGAAGTCTTGAATGTGAACTAGCGCTGTCATTTTGTTGTAATTTCACTTCTTTCTTAGCATTTTCATAAAAGTGATTAAGTTCTAATAACCCTATTCCTGAGTACGAAGACATATGGCCAAGCGCTACCTTTGTAGCGCAGTCGTTGGCATGGTTATAATCATAAAACGTATTATCAAGATCAAAGAACATATGAGTAACCATGCTTTTTAATTTCCTTTTTTATTTTTGTATAGCAAAAACTGGAGACTTATGAAAGAAAGGACATCCATTTTTTCATGGTTTAATGACGCTGATTCAAAGCTATTGACCACAAAATCATAAGGTCCATCCTTTAACTCTCGGGCTCTTATATCTGATAGAGAGGGAATATCACAATCGAGACTGATCTCTAAAATATTCTGGTTAATCAATGCAACCTTTGTTAGATTGGCAAGTGAGTGAAAAACTAAAAAATCAAATATCGTTGCCAAGAGTCCTGTGTCTTGGGAGCTTATTTTCCATAGTAGAGTATCGTTAATGTCATTTATAACTGCATCATAGACTCCAACGTCAACATTACTGTTGCTACTTAGATTTTCGAAAAATAGATCGAGAAACTCAGGGTGAGGTGTCGATAAATGGTAATTGAGATCAGCAATACTTTCCTGACCGTCAATGAAGCGTTTTGCATCTGCTCTTCGAGACTCAAATTGACTCAGAGACTCAGCTACGCTCTTAGATCTTTCATAAACATCTCTCTTTACCTTGAATAACTTATTTAGTTGAGGATCCATCGACAAATGAAACCGATACGCAGGCAGTCCTTTCAAATACTGGGCATGAAGACCAGATATTATAAGGTTAAACCGCGGAGTAACTTTAAATTGAGAGGAAAACTTTCCTGATCCATGTTCATAATGTCTGTGATTGATGGTCTGTCCTTTAAGTAGCTGAAATATTTTCTTTTGCTTGACGTCCACACTATTCGCAAGAGGGTTCAAATGAGTTAAAACGCTCCATGCATTTGAACTTCGCTCATATTTATGAAAGTCATCTCCACTAATATGATTGGTTGAATCAACACCTAAAAAAGTAAGTAACCGTGTAACAAACCTGTCTTTCCCTACACCAGAATCGCCAGATACCAAGAAAACAGAATAAGGTGAGAAATTAAGTGTTTGAAAATTTGCAAATCTATATACAATCGATAAGAGGGCAATACAAAGTACCAACATATTTTGCTGCATAAACAGCTGAAAACCGTCTAAATAAAAATAACTTGCTACCAGACACAAACCTAAAAATAAATTTAACAAGATAAATTCAGTACTGATTCGAGACACATTCTCTTTACTTGAAAAAATATAAAATATTAGAGTTAGTGGCGCCAAATATAGGGGATCAGAACTCAAAACAAGTCCAATTGATGTCAAACAATAAAGAATTAAATTTAGTGGTTGAAACGCCAATTTTTGATGTGTCCTAGATATCATGAAAAGCCCTAACAATATCAGTCTGTAAAATATTTGCTCGGTGTCCGTCTGTGAGCTATCGTAAAAGAATGCAACCTCCCAGACCACTAACATCACAAAAACAAGACACACACGTAGCCTAATTGACTTCAAATAGCCCAATGTGAGCAGGTAGGTTGCTGTCATGATTAAAGCAAGCGCTTGAAATGATACAAATGCAACTACGGGAACCACAATTAACAAGGGCAGATAACTTAACCTCATAATGGCGATGTAAACTACGAGTAATGTGATAGGCACTACTAATGAAAAAGGGAGCATAACGGCACTTGCGCAAAATATCGGATTCAACCAGATTAACTCACTCAGCTCACATTTTTTGGCCGGCAATAATAGCGATATAAAGAGGAGTTGACTCAATTCTAAGAAGAACGCCAATACTAAGTACGTAATATCAGCCCCAAAGAATATTGTTATAGCCAAATACAAAAGAGATCTTAGCAAAATACCTTTTTGAACATGTTTTTCCCGAAGATTTAATCTAAGAAAATAGACCAGCTTATCAATTAGACTGACTAAAGACTGCACCATTGCGTTACCCATAATTTTTTGTACAGATTGCGTCAGCGTTTAATTTAGCACAGACAGCTAAGATCGCCGACATTTCCTCTGCACAATATCTTCCCTGAAGCTCAGGGGAAACAAAACATAATTTAAATCCCATTTCCTTTATTTTGATAAGCGCATCTAAATCATGGGAATAAGTATCAAAACTATCAATCCATACCCAATCACATTGCCCCACCATATTCTGCAAAAAACTTAAACTCTCAAATTCAGAAAACCTAAGAGCGATTTTGGAGCATCCATTTTTAATGGTTTTGCGAACAGTTGGAAATGGCTGGTCTAAGAAAAAGAAATCTACTATATCTCGTTCTTTTAGCATATCTATTAGTAGATCCTCTAATCCATCCTCTTTAGTATTTAAAATTAGGTGTTTGTGATCATAATTCTTAATCCAGTCTTTTAACCGGGGGCCTTTGATGAAAGGGTCATGAGAAAGTATTAACTCGCCCTCTAAGGTACGAATGTCGATTTCAACGCCCATATCTTTGGGTGTGTCAATTAGCATCTGAATTTCATTAACTCTATGTCGTATGGTTAACATTTTTTTCTCAAAAATCTAGGAAGTGAATCATGGTAATAAAAATTGGTGAGAAATTCTTCGGGCGTACCTAAGCAATTCATAGAATCTACTATAATCTGGTAGATAGTAATTTCATCTTCCAACAGAAGTGGCAAAACATCGTCAACATAAGGCTCTTTAAGATCATCATTAACTGAAAGAACTTTTTCAATATAATTAACAGCTAAGCTTCCTGAAGAAAACATGAATGATCCACTCAATGGAGCCTGAGCATCACAATTGGACACCATACTTTTAAAGGAATAGTCCGTCACCTCATCCCCGACATAACCTACCCATGAATATGAACTAGGCTTTCTGACTGCGAAAGGGTATGTTGGGTCCAACAGAAACACAATGGCCCAATCCTTATTTTTTGAGATTCGAGCTCTAAGTGTTTCGTTTAAGTTAAATGACATCTTTAAATCACTTGACGCTACGACTAAAGGAGCCTCTTTAGGTGCCAATTTAACTAAATGCATTGCTGAGTCAGCTTGACCCTTTGAGTACTCATCAAGCTTCACTAAATTAAAGTCTGCAAGCTTCTCGTAGACCGAATTCTCTGAAATATCTGGAGACAATACCGCTCCTTTCCAAGACGCATTCTCGAACGCAGATGCAGACGCCTCTAACAATGACTCGCCAGCAAAACCTATTAACGGCTTCGGAGTAATAAATCCTGCACTACTAAACCTCTCGCCTTTACCAGCACACAAAAGGCAAAGTGAAAAACCACTGAGTCCATTATCTGTTTCTTGATGGATTTTATTCTTGTGATTGTCCAGCCACCAATTAAAATCATTTAAGTCCTCTGGAGTACCCCATTGGAAATAGTGTTCAATTTCATAGTGTCTAATGTCTAAACCCTTTTTCAGCATAGGAATGTATGTCATTGACATATAGTATTCATTTTTAAGCGTGAGCTCTTCCCTTATCTGCTGCGCGATGCAATCCACCAGAACCTCACCAGATTTAAAAAAATAAGTGCCTGTTGATTTAAATTCGGACTTTGGATTTTCGGTAAATGGTTTTTTCTCTTGGATATTTGTGACTCGATCTCTCACATTTTGAATATGAGCATATGAATCACACCAAACAGTATGAGGGTGCTCATCTCTATATGTAATAATCAATCCATCAGGATTGTTATCTTTAATATATACGTCTATTGAATCGAAGTCCCAAAAGTTGAAGAAATCACAGTAATTAACAAAAGTGGGCTGCTTTAAGTTGATTGAATTAAAGGCCTCCTTTACAGCCCATCCCGGACCTTTCTTGTGGGCTTTGATTGATACGATTTGAGCTCTATCATCAATTTCATTAAGTATTGCAACCAAGCCGACGTCTTTATTGTTTAAGTCAGTTTCAGAGCATATAAATATTACATCTGAATTTTCGGGGTACATTGACCTCACATGATCGATCATACTTCGCCCATTAACCTTAATTAATGGTTTTAATATCTCGTGCCCAGCATCTCTAAATCGTTTGCCAGAGCCGCTCATTGGGATGATCACTTGATATCTATCCATTTTATAACCCTTTTTCTAGCGCTAATAATTTTCGGTATTTTTCTTCTGGCATTTTCAATAGCTTACGGGATTCATGCACTGATAGTAATCTATGGGATTTAATGTGCTCCATTTGCATGAGACCGCGTATCATAAACAGTAAGGACCAAACCATTTCAAATAATGAACTACTTATATTTGGGAATATCACTTCACCTTTATCGGTAAAATAAACATAGTCGCGTTTGTCCATATCGATTTGCTTATATGAATGTATCGGGGTCCAACTCACTTTATATATTAAAAAAACGACATGATCTGGAGTATACATAAAATCCCGAAAGTTAAACAACGCAGAGACATCGATGTCATGGTCCAAAATGAATGAGGTATATTCAGCTTGTTGGGCGCTTTTTTTTACAAGAGGTGGTGACTCAAAATAATAGTTTTCCCTATTCAACATTGCAGTAGCTACAATTCCCACCGCGGCCACAATAGTTTCTAATTCAGAGATATCGTCAGAAAATGCAATGATACCGTGATTTTGCAATATGACTACCCCCTGCCGACTGCCTATATCGAGAGCTTTGATAGCATTATGAAGCTCAGCTCCCGGAGTAAGATAATCTAAATATTCACAATCAATCCCTAAATCACGAATGTCCTTGACAAGATCATTGCATTTATCAACTACAGACAAGAGCACTGTTCTCAGACAATGAAGATGAAATACATACTTCGAACGAATATCTAAATGAAAACCAAATTCCATCGACGGCTTTAAGTGCGAAAACCCGGACTCCTTTAACTGAGAGCCATCGTTGAGGCTTAAAACTGAAGTTTTATCTCTTGCAGCTTCCTGCAACATGCTCCCGCTTGATTTTATATATAGTTTATCGCCTAATTTAATTGAAGTATTTCCACCACCTGCTTGTGCATAAAAAATGTCATTCCCAAATTTTTTTGCGATTCTAAAGTATTGATCAATGTCTGTCATCTCCATAATAAAGGACCTTTAAATAGTAATTTCCCTTAGTGTTATTTCTTTGATTAAATCCCATTTTTCGCTGATTTCATCCGCGCGTATTAAGGATAATTTAGTTACGATGAATGATTTTTGCAGTTCAGGAAGCGTTTCGATACACTCGATTTTTTTCTCGGCAGTTGCATTACCATAAGCAAGACTAATATGAGGACTAAAATTATCAATGTTTGG
>Ga0307488_10001574_pt1 | contig 19079 bp, 18 predicted proteins | sample SB02metaG_FD_202248 | JGI IMG/M metagenome (GOLD analysis project Ga0307488, IMG submission 202248) | Sea-ice brine microbial communities from Beaufort Sea near Barrow, Alaska, United States - SB 0.2 | ecosystem: Environmental > Aquatic > Marine > Coastal | place: USA: Alaska | collected... | reverse complement strand
CAAGTCTCTGGATATTGCAAATTTACCAGTACGAGTATATGTTTGACCATAATCATCCATATTAGCAGTTTTATCGTCTTTAGTAATCACACACGGAATCAATATTGAATTATAATATGATTTACTTGGCGATTCGCCGTATAAATTTGAGTCAGACGATTCTACAATTAACTTAAAAAACTCAATTTCAGTATCAATTACAGCGTTAATCAGCTCAGCATTAATAGCAGCTAAAAATTTTGCATCTCGTTGTCCACCAAATAATGCCATATTTTACCTCCTATCCGATATATATTTTTAATGGAACTTTTCCTAATATTTCATGCATTTGAGCTGCTTCAGTATTTTGTCTAGTTAACATTTGTTCTTTTGTTAATTTGTCTAAAAATTCTCTTAATTGTGCCGTTAATGCTACTTGTTCTGATTGGCCTTGAGTTACCAAATCACCTCCATTAAGTGTTACTTCGCCGCCTGGGATTGGTACGCTTGAATATTTATTTCGAACATATCCTAATGTTTCTTTTACTAATGCCGCTCCATATCTATATATCCAGCTACGCCCCATGTCATTAATGTTAGTGTACTTTTGATATGTATATGGTATATTGGATGCGTCTGAAACAACATCGTTTAAAAGTGCTGTATTACCGAATAAGAGCCCATCATTGGTTTTATCTTCTTCGAATAAAAACTCAAACCAAACTCTATCAAAATATGGAGTAGCCATGGTTCCCTGGGTACCTGGGACAGGATATAATCGTATATCATCGCCATGTATCTCAAATGAAAAGTGTGATTTTCTAATTCTGTCATTAAACTCTATAGTTTGTAGTCGGAATAAATCCATATGGAGTGGCATCATCATGAAATTAACAGATGGTGAAAATCCACCAAAGTCAAAGGCATCCATTAAATTTTGAGAACCCATACCAGTTCCAACAAATGGATCGAAATATCTAACAATAGCAGGTGGAGGATTATGTAATACCCGTTTCACTTCAATTGCGTTATTATTTGTTATATCTATCCCTAACGAAGATGAAACTGCGTGCCGTATACTATATGTTTGTTGACCATCAACTACATCAATTGATGCACTATACCATTTAACGGTACCGCCTGAATCTGCTTCAGTACCATATGCTTTTGATAAACGCGTCACGTAGCCTAAACTGTTTCCAACTAACGCTCCCGTTAATCCTTGATCTGTTAAAAAACTAGAACCAGTATTAACACCTAATGTATTCATTAAATTATTAACAATATTGATTTGATTAACTTGATTTGAATATTCAATTACGGCTGTTTCAAATGCAGTATAAAAATTAATATCAATAAGTTCGACATCCATTATAGGATATCCAACATGGTTTGCAGCAAATTTAGCAAACGAATCGGCCTCAGATTGAAATGATGAATCATTATCAAAAAATCCAAATGGGGTGTTTCCGGGGCTAAATGATGAGCTTCCTGGCCATATGGGTTTATTTTCTGAGTAATCCATTAGTTATCCTTTAATATAAATATCAATACTTTTCATTTAATAGGTTTAAAATTTCTTCTAAAGACTCATGTCGATGATTATCTGTTAAAATAGTTTCATTTACATATATCGATTCTTTTATTTTTGGTACTTCGTGTATTGCAGAATCATTTCTAAATTTTAAATCTATTTGATATCTGTCGCCACATAGAATCATAGTACTATGCTTACCTAAACGACTTACAACCATTTGTAATTGCTGTTTAGTTAAATTCTGGAATTCGTCTACTATACATATAGCATTATCAAAAGTACGTCCTCTAAAATGTGCTAATGAAACTAATTCAATGTTTTCTTCCTTTTCCATTTTTTCTAATAGATCTGGTTTATTATATACTTTTCTCATATTACTTCGTATAGGAACTAACCATTCACCCATCTTTTCTTCTAACGAGCCAGGTAAGAACCCAATATCTTCAGTTGATACAGTTGGCCTTGTTATTATAATTTTATCAACTTCTCGTTTAAAGAATTTATCTAATGCAACTTGTACTGCTAATAACGTTTTTCCAGATCCAGCTTTACCTAATATAAAATTAAATGGAGTCGTTAATATTTTTGCTTTCGCTAGTTTTTGTTCGTCTGATAATGTTATTGAAAATTTTATGTTGTTCTTTGGTGGAGTTTTCTCCCGGTTTGGTGTTGTCATAATGTAACTTTGTTATTATAATTTAGTAAGTGTAGATCGCCGATATGACATATCTTTAAGTGTTTCGATTTTACCTAGGCACATTTGCCTAACTGCTTCGAATGATTTATTTGCTGGATATGGTGTTAATATTTTAATTTTTACCAATTCTTTGCTCGGGCCCAAATCTTGTTCTATATGAACCATTAAAACTAATCGGATCGCTCGTATACGATCTAATACGTCTACAAGTCGGCCGTCATACCGTATGTCTGCAAACATCTCATATTTTGTTCTTGGAACTGCCATAGTATTTCTTTTATTATAAATATCAAAACAGTAAAAAAGGGTGGCCGAAGCCACCCTTTCCATATCAATTGTTAATTCGTTAAATTAAAAAATTATTAACTAAATAAGTTATTAAATAGTCTCTAATCCCTTCACATATACTTTTCCGTAGAATTCTGGACGAACTACTTTCTTCGCGTAACGTGTCATTACACCTTTACGAGGAGTGAAGTTTACAGGATCGTATACTAGTGGAGTCATAATAAGAGGAACATATGGAGAGAAAACTGCGCCTGTTTCTAGGAACTGAGAACCTCTAAAGCCCATAAGTATTACATTCTCTTTCATGTATGGATTTTTATAAACAGTGTATCTGTTATTGATTGCACCAATCTTTTGTACACCTGCTGCAAATTCCATTTTATCACCGTTAGTGTCTGCCGCAAATCCAGGAATTGATTCTAGGATTGTTGCCACTGATGGAGATGTAACTAAGAAGTTAGCACCACCACGCAATGTCTTTTGGTGAATTTTATTTGAAACTTTTTGCAGTTTAGTACCAAGAGTTTGGAACCATCCACCTTGCGTGTTATAGAACCCACCGGTGGTTGCCGTTGTTTGATCAAATCCAGTACTACCATTCCATTGTTCATTGTTAACAGCTGACCAATACTCAGTAGTTGGAGCAGATGAAATCAACATATCAAGAATCTCTAAATCAATTTCCATTGATACATACTCAGACAACATTGAAGTTAATTCTGCTTCTGCATCGATAGAATGATAAGCGTTAAGATCTTGAGCAAACTCAGGAGTCCATACAGCCTTCAACTTACGTGTTTTAGCAACAATTGGTTCTGATTGAAGTTCCAAATTAACTTCTGGAATATCAATATCAGTACCTTCATTAATACCCGTCGTTCCGCCATTAGTTCCTTTGAATGGATTTTTATCCTCAAAGTCACCTCTTGTAATATCGGTTGGTTGTGTACTATATTTAATATCCAATCCACCTGCTACTGCACCAGCGTCTATAGCTGCTTGTATTGCAACTCCCAATGATGCCGTTACAACAAATGATGCTGTATAATCTGCAGTCACGGTTGAAAATGCTTGTACTGGGATGATTTCTGTATTTAACGATCCAGATGCTAAAGTAAATGATCTAATTGCTAACTTATCAGCGTCAGTAGGTAGATTAACTTCTAATACAAAATACTGTAATGAATTTGCAGTATATAATGAATCGAAATTCATTGATGCACTTGAAGCACCTGCTGCAACTGCTCCAGCTGAACCGGTAGTTGCTGCTGTGGCTGCTAAAGCTTCTGATACGTCTGGAATTGAATATCCAAATCTACCAGCACCATAAAGACCACCACTAGGATCGCCTGATGTATTTGTAACACCGAACATAGAGTCATTTGCATCTGGAGCACCAAATGGATGAGTCGCTGTACCAGCTACATCTAAATTGTCATCATCAAATCCAGGCTTAGCTGTACCATATTTGAAATCTAAATAAAATATAAGACCAGATGGCAAATTCATTGGTTGTACAGAAACAAATTCTTTAGCTGCAAATTCAGCAAAGATTCTTCTTACCAATGGAAGTGCTACACCAGCCCATTCTTCAGAACCAGCTGCCGTACCTGTAGCGTTTGATTCTTTTACTAATTGTCTTGCTTGATTTTCAAGCAACATAGCCATAGAGGCTTTTTCGGTCTCCGTGTGGAGTCCTTCTAATAATCCTGTTCTTTCCCATTTTGTAACATGCGCTTTGGCTGCTAGTCTTTGAGATGTATCAGGACTTTGTAATAATGAATTAAGGCTCATTGTAATTTCCTTTTTTTTTTTAGTTTTTTACTTAATTAATCCGGCAAGTTTTTTCCATCTGTTAGCCAACTCATGGCCTTCAGTTAATACTTGCGTTGTTTTCCTTGATGGTGCAGTTGTTGCAACAGGTTTAGACGCCATTGATCTTGATTCTTTAACTATCTTCCGTTTACCTTTTGGTGTATGGAAAGATTCTGCTAAAGTTGTAAATACCAATTTTGCTTCTCTTGTGTTTGCTGCTCTGTCAAAGTTTTCGATAACTTTCATTTTTTGGGCTTCGTTAAGCTCAAAGTTTCTGAACAATTTGTTCGTATAAAGAAGTTTTGCATTTAGAAGATTAACTTCATTGATGACTGATTTAAGATGTCTGACTGTACGATAAGCTTCTTCAAGCTCTTCTTTTACTGTTTCGACTTCTTCATTTGTTTCTTCATCGATTTCTACCTCATTAATTGGTTTACTTGAAGTTACTGTTTGTCCGGCTTCTGTTGTAGCCATTGGATCTTCTTCTGCTAGGATTGCTTCAATGATTGAGTCAATAGATTCATTAGCATATGGAGTTTCTTCAGGAAGATATACTTCGTCTGTTCCCTCTGCATATGGATCATCATCCATGTCTTCTTCTAACTCTTTGATGATTTCCTCAATGCCTAATTCAGCACTCATTTCGCCATCCATCTCGTCTTCCATACCTGGTTCTAATTCTGGTTCCATACCATCCATTGGCATTTCGTCACCCATTTCGTCACCCATTTCTGGTTCTGCTTCCATTCCTGGTTTTGACATTATGTCACCAGTAAAGTCAATTTCACCATCCATGTCGGTATCAATTTCGATATCACCCACGTCCATTGGTTCACCTTCACCATCAATTGGCATTTCGTCACCCATTGGTTCACCTTCACCACCCATGTCGTCCATTGCACCCATATCATCAACTGGCATTTCTTCGCCGGCTAATTCGTCATCGCCTAATTCAATTTCTTCTTCTTGTTCAGAATATAAATCTTCAGACAGTTTAGCTGATAGCATACTTTGGATTCTTGGAGCGAAAGCTTCTTGTAATGCAATTTTAGCATTAGCTAATGCAGTTGCCTTAACCGCTTTAGCATCCGCAATTGCTTCTTTTAGCAAATCTGATTTTGCCATAGTTTTCTCCTTAAATTTGTTTTTTGGAAATAAGATTATTTGAAATCTTAATAGAATTGTTTATTTACTAGACACTATATAGAAAATAGCGTATTTCGAGTATAAATATAAGGCTAATTAAAAAACAGTAAAAAAGCCCTAACATTTCTGCTAGGGCTTATAATATTATATTATTAATTAATCGTCTCGATGCATATCTCGAATCTTTTGCATATATTTTGCATTGATAAGTACTGCTCTACGTTTAGCGGTTGGTTTAGTAAACGTTCGATTTTCTTTAACTACATCTAACACTCCCAATTGTTTAATTTTTCGTTTAAAGCTTTTTAATGCAAATCCAATGTCTTTGTCAATTACTTTAATTGCAGATGGTGCACCTGATATGATGCTTTTGTGTTCTTTTACTTTTTTACTCATTATATAACTTATTTAAATTTTTCTAATTGTTCTCCTAGGAGCGGTTCTTGTTTGCATTTGCATATCTGGAGTTGGTTGTTGTTGGCCTGGTTTTTTAAATGCAAACTTAGTTAGTTCTGGAAGTTGTGAAAAATACCCTTGAATCTTTTGTGACTCAGTACCAGGATCTTCTCCTATTCTAAAATAGAAATATCCAGTACGACCTGTTTTTGATTTTTTGTGAGCGATAATAGTAAAGCCTTTTTTAGTAGTCCATTGCTGAATTTCTTTTGCTACTGGTAATGCTTCTTGTGAATCGCGGAGTTGATATATAACGTGACCATTATAATCCTTAAGGTTATTTACCAATTGAGCTTCATCTATAAGTTCTTCTGTTGTTAATGAATCTGGTATATTTTCTGCTTCTTTATTAAAATTAGCTAATGCAGCTGTTGCTTGTTCAATCTCCGCAGCTGACTGTACAGTTGCTTCCTTCAATCCAAAAAAGTCTCGATACAATTTTTTAACTTTACTCATTATCATTCTTTTATATTATATAAATAAATATCCAGATATCCAATTAAATAGAATAATACTTTTGGAGACCTTCAGCAATGTCTTCATAGCATTGTGAAGCTTTGCGTTCATGTAATACAATTTCACTACATGATTTCTTTAATTCCTTTAATGCATCACCCATACCTTTGAAATGTCTACCGGCTGAAGTTGCTTCCACAACATCGTTAGAGTCTTCATTTACTAAACGTTGGGCCATTTCTACCATACGTTCAATTTGATCAACAGCTTCTGCTAATTTCCGTTCACTATATATAGATTCACCCAATTGACTAAATGTTTTTAATGATTCTGAAAACATCTTCTTTTCTTCAATAGTCATTGGCGCTGGCTCTTCATTAAATACTGTTGTTTTAGTTCCACCATAGCCTTCATTCACTAAATCTCGTATCAATTGCAATTTTTTATTTTCAAATTTCATCATAATTTATATCCTACATTTTCCATCTTCACATAGTATAGATGTAATGATGTCGTTTACTTTTTTATATTTATTCGGTGTTATTGTTTTATTTACTGATTCTTTTATTGGTCGCATGAATGCTTCATCGGTAGATGGGTTCGAAACAAAGTCCCAACAAATTAATTCAAAATCTTCTTGTACTTCAACAACACCTTCATTTCTTAATTCCTTTACACTGCCCAATCCCCGTGAAGATATGCCTAATGTAACGCCAGCTTTAAACAATGCCTTTAATATATTACCCGATGGAGTATCTAATACTTGCACGGTGCCTTTTAGATCATTACCTTCCCACCATATTTTTAAAACATTGTGTGAAACATTATTTAAATTAACAACACTAGACTCTGGGTGATCTAATTCTCCTAAAGCTCTATTCTGGTTTATATACTCTTGTTGGTATCGTTGACACTCCCTCATTAAAATAGCTTTTGGATATACACGGCCATTTTGATTTTTTGATCCTGCACGTTGTAAAATGCCTTGTACAATATATCCGCCCGGTACACCAAATTTATCTCCATTGGTTTCATTGATTGATCCAATTGGATTAAATTGCATATATTCTACTAATAATGGTTTTGACATCTTCTTACTCTCCTAATGATCTAACTCGCTCTGATATTTTAATTAACCGTTCTGATATTTTCCGTACTGCATTTAGTGTTCCATTTGTAAACCCCGAGTGTGCTATACCTGATTCAGTTTTTAATCGAATGGTATGGTTAATCGTCTCTTCAATGTTCTTTAATTGTTTTGCTACTTCACGTATACTTGCATTTACAGTTCTAGTAGGACTAGATCCTGGGTTACCTAATGCAAAACTCTTATATCCTTCGATAAGATGTTCGTATTTAGTATCCATTTTTTCTTGGACTCGATTATATTGTTCGGTATGTAATGTATTTAATGATCCTTTTGGGGCTAGTGTCATTCCAGTTGCCGCGGTTGCTTTTTTATTATTCGTAGTTGGGGCAAATGCTCTAGGAGTATTATATGCTCCGGCTCCAGCTGATGTAGATGATTCTTCTATATCGTCCGGGGCAGATTCAAATTTATATATATGTTCGGTGCCGTCTGAATCTGTTTTTTTTACTTCACCGTCTTTGTCGTGTAATGTATCCATTTCGTCTTTAGTAAATGTAATTATATGTTCATTTAACATAACTCCAGAATCTTTAACATTTGGGATTGAATCCCCATTATCGGAATCAATTAATTCAAAGCTGGTTTCTATTTGTTTTAAGAATGAATTCATTTATGTATCTCTCCTAATTCATCTATTAAATCCATATATCGCATTAATGATATTATATGGGATTCGTTTAATTTTTTCATTGTCTCTACATTACAAAGCATTTCAGATAATTTTTCAACTTTAATTTTAGTTACAGTATCTGTTATTGTTTTACCATGTGTCGATAATTGAGTTTTAATTTTTGGAATTATTGTCTGGACGTATTCACGTAATGATTCTGTATCATTAACGTTGGTAATATATTTATTTAACAATTGTTTTTGGGATTCAGATAATCCAGAATATCTATCGTTAAATTTATCAATCATTAATTTATATGTTAATAATCGAGTACTCTTTTCTTGTTTTGAAAACTCTTCTATTAACACATCTTTTGGTATCGATTGTTTTTTTGTAATCAATACATGATCTAATATTTCAGTTTTACATTCCATTAACCGTTTTGGATTATGTGAATCATTATACTCGAATAACATGTATATAGATGCTAAAGTCTTATAATTAGTAATATGAATTTTAGATATACGTTCAAATATAAATTTTTCTGATATTTCTTTAACTAAATTATATCGTTGACGTTTCAAAACACTTTGATTTAAATTAGAATATGACTCTCGTATAGTTCTAATATAATCTAAAGCTCGGGCCTCAGTTTTATGTTGTTCTTTTATTATTGAATTATAAAGGTGCAATTCCTTTGCCAATTCTGTATTCTTACCGAAATACTTTTTAATGATATCTATCGTTACCGTTTTGTTAGACGACATCGTTTCTGATGTTAATTTTCTAACAAGCATCTCGAATAAAATACCGGTATTTTTATATTTCGAATGTTTTAATTTTTTCATACTGGTGCCAGTAGTTTTATTTATTAATAAATATGGTACAACTTATAAAATATTGTTTTCATCTAACATAGTTCCCGAATCGGTATCTTTTGGTTCTGCGTTTAAGCTTTCTGAAATTATTTTTTTATTTTTTTTATCTGCAAAATGCTTTAAAATGTTTTGACTTTCCGATGTCATTGTCATTTGTCTTTTACGCGAGTCGGGTTGGAATGTGGTTTTTTGATTATCCAGATCAAAGGCCTGCTTCAATGTTTTTTGACCGGTAGGATCCCACCCAAATGCATTTGCATGTTGTCCATATTTTATTCCTTCCTTAGGCCTGCCGCCTGGATCTTTCTCTTCAACTTCATCGGAGCTCATATGCATCGATGCTAGGTCGTGGGGCGTACCATATGATGCTCCAGTTATGGTAGGATCGTTGCCCTCTTGTTCAATTTGATTTTGACGGAATCTTAATTTAAGATCTTCTATGACATTGGTTCTTTCTTGCAACCATTGTTCCTCGGACATGTTAAATATAAACTCATATATGTATTTATCTGATACTAATTTACTGTCTTTCATTGTGTTAGCAAGATTAATTTTTTCGTTCAATAATGCTACCTTTTGCTGATCATATATGATAGATGGTGATGTCAATGCTAGGTCAAATCCAACCAAATCTTCGCCCTCATACCCTTGCGATGCCAAGTGAATGATTGCAATTTTATACAATTCAGAAACCATAATTTTTTGGACTCGCTCTATGGTACGGGCAAATCGAATGTCCATTGATGCTAATGTAGTTTTACCCTCAACTCCTTCGGCATAACCTAAAAATGGTTTTGGTATTTTAAGAGCAGCCATCATTTTATTCTTTACATATTCAATATCATCTATACCTGTCCATGTCATGCCCGGTAGTGTATCTATCTCTGTAGATGATTGGCCTCCACGCACCGGTAAGAAGTAATCTTCGAGCATGTTATTAAGATTAAATTTCAAATTATAATTCCCGGTGTTCTGGTCAACGTGTGGAATTTTTTTCATCTTCACTATAATTTGCTCCATGAATGCGTCTACCTCATTCGGTGGTATGTTACCTATATCTATCTTGAATATTCGCTTCTCTGGTGCTCGCATTATCCGATGGATAAGCATTGCATCCTCCAGCATTGTTAATTTTTGAAATTCTTGTCTTGCTCCTTCGAGCATGGATCGACCATATGGTAAAAAGTTCGAATCGGATAACAACCTAAAGTGTGCAATTTCGAAAGTTTCATATGACTCTTCGAAGCTCGAGATGTGACGGAATTTGATGTCATACTCTCCGGTTGCCTCATCATACTCCTCATAGCGTTCAATTTCATAGCTCGAGAATGGTCTGGCATTAATGATTCCAATTTCGTCAGCAATGTCTAGTTTTAGGAAGAAATCTCCATACTTGGTCATGTTTCTAATCCATGCCCACATATTAAAATCAATATTTAAAATGTCATAAAATAAATTATAAAGTATTTTTTGAACTTTTGTATTATTAGTTTTAATTGTAAGTATATCACCGAATTGATCTGCTAATGTAGACTCATCTGAATATATATCTAATGCTGAATGAATGATTGGGTCTCGGTCCATCATTTCATAATCGGTATACAATTGCATACGATTTTGGTGCATATAATAGTTAGAGTCATAACCACCATTAATGCCACCAACCCGATGTTTATTCGACCCATGTAGTCGGGTATATCTGTCGGCTAATTTGGTTGCCGATAAATTCCCTGCGGACTGTAACCGATTTGAATCGACAATTTTTAATTTATCTTTGCCAATAACGCGTACAATCACGTTGGTGCTAAATAAATTTCGTAACCGTTTTCTTAAAGACGCCATATAGTATTTCTTTTATTATAAATATAACTTGTTAAAGAACCAAGCAAATTTTATACTAACCACGTTAATCCTTCTTCATCCTTGCCATTATTCCAATCCCACCCACTGTTTGCTGGTTTATTTTTGCCGGTATATATAACATTATCTGATTTTCGAAATTGTGATAGTGCTTGTTTATTTAAATCAATTCCTTGTTGTCTTAATTTTAAAGAGGTGTCTCGTAACCATAGGCCGATGCAGAAACTCATTACTAAGTCATCGTTATAGCCTTGCTGGGATTGTGCTTTACCATTTAACCAGATGAACACAAATAGCTCTTGTAAGAGCCGTTTACTGCGTATCACAGGCGTATTTTCACGCATATACATTTCCAATGCTGATATCATTAATGGTCTTGTTCTAGTAGTAGTCGACACACCAGGTACCATTTTTGTTTTATCTTTCATGTCGTACCCTTTCTGAAGTTGTACCTCAGTATCGACATATCCATCGTCTTTGTATGTATAAAATAAATTTTCGTAACTTCTATCTAATGCGGGTTGAATTGCTGCCCATCCTATATTTGCATTTTCAATTGCTAATAATGCATTGTTCCATTCAGTTGCAACCGTTACTAACATGTTACCAAAATCCTTCGGTGGTATCTTGCCTTTGTACTCGGCAACCTGGGTAACTGTTTCTACGTCTATAACATGGAATGCAGACCAGTCAGCACTATCTCCACGTGCAACATCAGCTACTACGATATAATTTTTTGAATAGTCGGGATATTCCCAAACCCAATAACCATTGTCAAACCCACGCATTTCAATTGGGTCTATACATTTATCTTGATAGTCAATAAGTATTTTACCATCTATAACAGTATGTCCAGAACTTATAAAATCACAATCGCATTCTTGAGCTGCACCTCGTTCTCCTAATAATTGAGTTTGTTCATCACGCCATTCAATATCGCGATCTGGATGAACTGTCCAATGTAATTTTAAAGGCTTCCATTGTGTTTTTGGATTCGTTTCTGAATCTACCCACGTTTTATGAAACCAATTACCTATACCATTAGGTGTAGATAATACTATCGCTCCACCACCAGTTGATAGGGTTGCTTGTGATGCTATCCATATTTCTTCAATATTTCGGATAAATGCTGCTTCATCTATTATTAATAATGATAGTGCTTCTGACCGTGCTCCTGTAGTTGCAGATGAAACGGCTTTGATTTGTGAACCATTCTTAAATTTTAAAGATAATTTATTATCAGCTTCAATTGTTCCTTTTAACCAACTAGGAAGATTGTCATGCATTATCCGAACTTTAGTAACAAGATTTTTTGCTACTTCTTGTGTCGTGGCAATAACCAATACGTTAAAGTCTTCTTTGAACAACATATTCCATAATGCAACTCCGGCCGTTAATGTTGATATACCTAATTGCCTAGACTTTAATATAACACTATATCTGTTAGTTTCAAGCATTTTTAATGATTCTTCTTGAAAATCATATAAGTTAAATTTAATCTTACCGCGCTTTGGATGTTGTATATAACAATATTGTCGCATAAAGAACGTTGGATCTGCGGCACACATTTGGTATTGCTGATGTATTATTTCTTTTATACTTGGATTCGCCATTATTGAACTACCTCTATAATTAACTTAGCAGTTAGTATCGATGTTAATATCCCAGCGCTAAACCAAACCATTTTATGGTTAAACCATTTTGGCTGAAGTTGTTTTTGTTGTTTAACATATAAATTTATATTAGATTCTAATAAGTCAATTTGTTGTTGTTTATATACTAGTTGTACTGAATCTAAACGTATTAATTGATCTTGTTTTATAATAACTGATTCTTGTTGTGTTATTAAAGTGTTATTAATAGAGTCAGTATAATACAGGTTATCCAATGTTTCAGATATATCATGTATTTGTTGTGTAGTAAAACATGTATCAGTTACTGTTTGTCCGAAGCCAAGTATTGGAAAACATAATATGAAAATTAACGTTTTCATTTTGTTCTTTTCGTTTTGGAAACAATATTTTTCTTTGCAGAGTTTGTTGTTCCTGATTTTGCTGGTGCTTTCTTTGCTGGTGGCTTACGTTTAGTAGTTTTTGTTTTTGCTACTATTTTTTTAAGATCATCTAATTCTGCCTTAACTCGTAGTTTTTCGGTTTTAACGTGATCTTCTTTTCCTTTGACTCGATCGATCTTTTTCTCGTTGTCGTCAATTTTTTCTTGTGTCTTACGTATACTTCGGTTTGTGAATATATTTCCAAATGTAGATATAATTGCAATTAATGCAACTACTCCACCTATGATCCATAACCAATACAATTTAATCTTCTTCCAAATGCTCATTATTTTCTCCTGTAACTTGTTTATTTAATTGTTTTAAAAAATCTTCTTTATATATTTTAAATCCGTTAATAATTTTTTCTTCGAATTCTTCGGGACTCATTTTTGCTGCCCACGATTCAGTTTCACCATCACCGTTGATAACTAATTTTGAAGCGGTTGTATATGCATCTCGTAACATTTCAACGTCCTGTTCTGCTTTTTTTAACCAAGCCATTGCATTGGCGTTAACTTTTTCTCGAGCATAATCTTCAAATTTACCTTGTTTTTTTAATTCATGTTCCATATCAATAACACAATTAAAGCACATACCATGTATTGCTCGCATTTTCTTATTTAAATAATAATCTGGATCTACTCCTTTACATGTGTCTAAACAATTTGGAAATGATTTTAATTCTTTTCGAATTTCACTAAATACTTCTGAATTTTTTGGTTTTCTAGTTCGGAAGCCGTCGAATTGCTCTACAATATATATGTCACCATTACCATTTACGTCTTCCCACGTATCACCAATTTCATGATGTTCATTGCGTTTTTTTGTTGCTTCCGCATCTGAAAATCCTATAGTTTTTTTTGTTTGGAACTTGTGTTTGCCGTCAATCATTTGTTGAACAGCTTTAATGTTTTGTAACTTGTTTGTTTTTCCCATATGTTATTTTGTTGCTTTGGTTGGCGTAATTTGTCTTAAAGCTTTTAATGCTGAGTGTTTTACGTCTCGAAACTTCTTGCCTTCCATTTGGTTCATAGATCCAACTAATGGTCCTAGTGCGGTTTCTACATATTGAATTATAGTATCTTCGGAATTTTCGGTTGCTAGGACTGCGGTAAAGTCTTTTATAGCTTGTGTTTTCTTCTGTGCTGCAGCGGCAACTGGATCTACAGGTGTTTCTGGAGTTTCTGGTACTACTGGAGTCTCAGGCGTTTCTGCTGGTGGTGTTTCTACTGGAGTCTCGGGCGTTTCTGCTGGTGGTGTTTCTGCTGGTGGTGTTTCTACTGGTGGTGTTGGATCGCCTTGGTTTTGTTCTACTAAAACTTTTGTGATTTTTTTTCTAATATATTTTCGTACCAATTGTTCTTTTTGTGCTTCCGATAATTTAGAAATACTCTCTTTAATTGATTCTTCATTTTCTGGTTTAACTAATGAATTAGTAATGGCACCATGATCAATACGTTCTAATTTTTTTAAGAACCCATCGGTATCGGCCGTCTGTAGTTTTATAAATACTTTAGCGGCTTGTTCTGCAGAATATTCACCGTCTTCAACTTTTTTATATAATCGGTCTTTAATTTCGGGAACCATATTTTCTATGTTATCAATTACCTCAGTAGCATATTTTCTTGCTACCAATGGTTGTACTCCCGATACTAAATTAGGAACCATACCGTGAGCGTCAGGTGCGGTATAATCTTTAAGATCTTTTCTTGCTTCTGGTTTTTGAGACTTAGCTTCGTCTTTAGGTGCTTTCCATTTACTCTTATGTTTTTCTGCCATGTTCTTTCCGTTTATTTAATATAAATATTACCTTGCGTATTTTAACACTCCTAGTATCTGATTTACTGGTGCAAATGACCCAGTTAACTTATAAGTATTGCCTCCATATGTGAATACAATACCTTCTGTGGGTACAATTGAATCAAATCCACCGATGCGTTGTATTTTTTTAAGTTCGGTTTCTAATTTTTTAAGTGTGTTTGGATCATCTGATGTTTGTAATTCTTTTATTAATTCTAATAAATCGCGTTTAATTTGTTGAACTACTTTTTTAGGATTAGCTGCTAAATAGTTTTTAATGTTTTTTAGAACTACTACTCCAAGTCGTAAAAATATGGATTCGAATGGTTCTATATTTTGTTTTTGATATGCTTTAAAGTCTTTCTTATCAAATAATATTACCCATTCTAAAAATTCTGGATTATCTATTAGTTTTTTAATTTTAGTAATATTAGTAGATTTATCATTTAATGCCCATCGGTATGTTAATAATTCTAATATATCTTCGGGAATTTCATAATCCATTTGATACGCTTTTTCACGTATTACATCTTTCCACCATGCTTTATGATATTCAGAAACCACATCAGTTTCTTTTAATCCGAATTGATTTTTTAAACTATCTATTTCAGCAAAGAATGCATCTTGCTTATCTTCGAAATCTTCTATTTGTCCCAATTGTATTTTATTTGGAGGTATAAAAGAAAATGTTTTTTGTAGGTGAGCATTGGCATCTTGTATTATTTTTTGTAATACTCCACCGCCGGATAAGTCAGTTTCTATGACTTGGCCTTTGTCTTCGATATCATATTCTACCAAGTTATGAAATTGAAGAACTGCTGTTTCATATGCGATAACATTTTGTGTTGCTGGATATATAATTTCCATATTTGCAAATACTCTACCGTTTTTGAATATTCCGTTAAGTGTGTCTGCAGGTATTTGTTTAAAAGCTGCTGATAAATCATCTGCGGTATTTCCAAATGCATCTGATACTGGGCCTCTTCCTTCAAATTTATCTTGGATGTCTGTAACACTTAATGGATTGATTCTAGTTTTAATTCCCCTAGAAAATCCAATTTGTCCATCTTTCCAAGTTACTTGTATATTTTGACCATCCGTCTTTTCAGTTACGGCTTCCTCTATATCTAATCGTCCCTGGAGTGCTCGGGCCACTATTTCTTTCATGTCATTGAATGTTAAACCATTAGAATCAAATGGGTGGTTCATATGTCCAGCTGCACCGCCTTCTGTTAACATTCCTTCTGCATATAATTTATAATGTATATCATTGGGATTATTTACTCGCCAATCTCTGCGTTGTTTTTTTATTGTTCTAGGAATTAAATCTATAGTTTTATTTTTAACGTCCCATTTTAACATAAATGGCATATGTATATCAGATTCCAAATCAGATGCTACTGCTGATGGTCTTTCTAATTCAATTTGTCTTTGTATTCTAGATCCATGTTCTTGAGCTAATTTTCTAAACATATCTTCCAACTCATCCATATTAATAGGTGAGTCATTTCTAGGGTCATTTAATCGGTCAAAGAAATGTGTAAATTGACCTTGCATATTTATATCGATACCATATTGTGAAAAGAATGAATCTGCTGCTGCTTCAATTTGTGATAATTCAGATCTGGTAATATAATTTTCTTGTAATACTGATTCAGTTAATTTAACGCCAAACACAGTTTTTTTAAATTTCTTAAAATCATATGTAAATTCTTTACCTTGAGATGCATCTAGATATTTTCTTAATTTTTTCATTTTAGCAGTATGTGCATTTGCTAAGTCTGGAGTTTGATATCCCTCAACTACTTCTTCTATATCTTCTGCTAATTCATTGCTCCACCAGTCTTTACTAAAAGTTGCTTCTTGCAATCCATTTAACATTTGCCATATATTTTTAATTACTGGTTCTCTAACTCCAGGATATGAAGTAGCAAACGTTTCGTAATCATCGGTGGCTAATGCTTGCCGTACTGAGCTGGCGGAAATAGGTTCTCCGGAATCATATGATATTGGGTCAGCATCTATTTCAGATGGATTGATATCTATCGCAGGTGCTATTTTACGTCCTTTCTTGTCTCCAACTGTTTTGTATTTTTCTACATTACCGGGAAAGCTCAATGTTCGGACATAATCATCTCCTTTACGAGATGCTGCCATTGCGTATGATCCTTGATCATCTTGCGGTAATGCAAACAAGAATTCATATGCGGCCGTTATTGGACTATTAAAATCTGTTGGACGAAGTTCGATTTTAGGAATAGTATTAATTAATCGGAATATCTCCATACTATCTTCACGACTTACGCCATCTCGTTCTTTTGGACCGATGAGCATAATTACTCGTTCTACATTGGGTGATTCTGCATAGCGTTGAGCTAATGCTAAATGGGCTCCGGTTAATGGTTTAAAGCCTCCTGGAAATAGTACTGTAGTTTCTTTCATTTTATATAAATATCATTTATTTAGTTTCTAGTTGTTTTAAACGTAATTCTAAATCTTGTACCTTTCCAACTAATGCAGCGATAATTGCTCTGTCATCGATATTTACGGGTACTATGTTGTCAGTTTTAGTATCTCCATGTATATCAGGGCCATATATGGCAAATATAGAATTAACTTGTGCAACGTCTTCTGCAATTAATCCTAAATTAATAATATTGGTATTAGTTTTGTAACTAAATTGTTTTGGCGTTAATTTTAAAACATCGTTTATAATACTATTGTCGACTGATTGTATGTTTGTTTTTGTTTTAGCAGTCGACGTGTCATGTGTTACTTTTTTAGTAGTCGAGTCCCACTTTAAAGTACTAGTACCGGCTCCCGATTCTATTTGCGGTAAAAATAATTGATGAGATTGAGATACATATAATGCTACAGTTGTAGTACTATCAGGGTTACCATCTAAATTAGAATTTGTTGATATTTGAAACGTTTCACTCGTTGTTTCATGGCCAATTGTAAATAGATCAAAAGCAGATTGTTTAAAACTTATACTTGTATCCACTGAACTAGAAACTATAATTTTTCCTCCTGATCCATCTCCATCGCCGACACGTAAATTTCTACGTATCAGGTAACCATCAGTTGCTAAGCCGCTAATATTTTCTGAGCCGGCTATGGGGTAAAATACCGCGCCGCGGACAGTTAATACTATAATTGAACCATTTGACAGCTCAATTTGATCATATGCAATTGGAGCTGATACACCTTTAGCAAGAAAACTGTTAATAATTTTATTCCCAGCTCGATTATTTTCTATTCGTACATCTATAGATTCTGCACCAGTTCCATAATTTGGTGGAGAAATGTTGAAGATCGGCCTGTTTAATACACATTCAATATTGACTGCAATTCCAATTTCTCCACCGTTGGATCCGTCGAGTATTAAATTATATGCCGGGGTATTAACGTCATCATTGGTAGTAACTTCGTCAAAATATGAAGCAGAGTTTGCAGCGGTTATAGATATAGTTTTATTTAATATTACGCTCGCAATTGCAGTACCGCCAAAAAGTGCATTACTGGCAGTTACATTACCTTGTGGACTTAATACAAAATTACTAGATGAAATTTCAATAACACCATTACTACCACTTATAAATGATGAGCTGGGATTTCCGAAAAAGAATTTATCGGTACGAATATCTATTTCTGATGGATTGGTTGCATATCTAAAATAACTTGCAGTATTGGCATACATTTCTAAACCCACTCCAGTATAATCAACTCCACCTTTTGTTCCAGCACTACCTGCTAATGCTGACCCACTCCATAAAAGAAATCCTGGGTAGCCTGCGGCAAATCCATCATAACCTAATGATCTTACGAACCCAGTACTGGCATTACCGGTTAAAGCTATACCGCTATTCAAAGAGTCAGCTATGTACAAAGATCCGGTAAGCATGGAAAAATCACCATCTACATAACGGTTACCACCTAGCCAATCTTTGTCGTAGACATATGTTACTTGTTTGCTAGCAACGCCATCGACATTATAATATTCTACTTTGAACGATATCTGATTGTCTATTTTATGTGTTGTTTCTATAAATGTTTTTATTCTGGTATAATTAGGTGTATATCCGACATCGTTGTCTGTTGTTACGTGTATGTCTGCTAATTGCCATTGCCCGGATTCTATTACAAATATTAGGCTACCATGGCCAGTTGCGTCTGTATCAAAACTAAATGTTTGATTGTCAAATATTTGTGATTCGCCAGATACCCGAAGTTCACCAACACGTTTTCCTAACTGTTTTGGTAGGTCTTGATTGAACAAATCAGTCGTATTATAATCAAAAGCACTACCTGACATATATACAGCAATAACTGGGTCTGCAAAATTGTCGGG
>Ga0307488_10001571_pt1 | contig 19085 bp, 13 predicted proteins | sample SB02metaG_FD_202248 | JGI IMG/M metagenome (GOLD analysis project Ga0307488, IMG submission 202248) | Sea-ice brine microbial communities from Beaufort Sea near Barrow, Alaska, United States - SB 0.2 | ecosystem: Environmental > Aquatic > Marine > Coastal | place: USA: Alaska | collected... | reverse complement strand
TTTTTTTAATTTTTGTGTTCAGACCCCGATTTATTATAGGTTAAAAAAAATCAAAGACAAAGTTTAGCAAATCATGCTCTTATCGCCTCTTTTTGGGAGCTCTAGAAACTTTCCTTTTGCGCTTATTAAAGGGCACCGCATCATCAAAAGTATTTTTCACTTCCTTAGCTAGTTTGTTCTTTTTCCAAGAGTTATTCTCGGGCAATAGCACCTGGAGCAAATCCGAACGTCCTACTTTATTTAAGGTGTTTTTAATCCACTCTTTATTCTCCTTTTTATACCAAAAGAAAAATTTGTGTTGGTCTTCTTTTTCCTTAGCTGTTTTTGGTGTTTTGGTTGGCTTTAACGTATAAGGATGAAATCCACTATAATAAATAACCGTTGCCACGGTCATCGGAGTGGGTGTAAAACCTTGTACCTGCTCTAACTGAAAGCCCATACTTTTGGTTTCTGCCGCCAAGTTTGCCATATCTTCCACTTCACTTGCTGGGTGGCTGGAAATAAAATAAGGGATTAATTGAAGCTTTAAATTCTTTTTAATATTAATTTTGTCAAAACGCTCTTTAAACTTATGAAAATAAGTAAAAGAAGGTTTTCTCATTAACTTTAAAACTGGATCAGAAGTATGTTCAGGAGCTACTTTTAATCGCCCAGAAACATGGTTGGTCATGACCTCTTCTGTGTAGGCATCTAACTCTTTTGGATCTGCATTTTTATTAAATTCGGGCACCAACATATCATGTCTGATTCCGCTTCCTATAAAAGATTTTTTTATCTTCGGATGCTCATCAACTGCTTGATATAATTCGGTTAAAGGTTTATGAGAAGTATCTAAATTACTGCAAATAACGGGCGAAATACAACTTGGCGCCACACACTTATCGCAAATAGATTGCACTTTTCCTTTCATTTGATACATATTGGCAGAAGGACCTCCAATATCGGACAAATAGCCTTTAAAATCGGGCATATTTGCAACGGTATCTACTTCTTTTAAAATAGATTCTTTACTTCTACTGGCAATAAATTTTCCTTGATGCGCCGAAATGGTACAAAAACTACAGCCCCCAAAACATCCACGGTGAATGTTAATCGAAAACTTGATCATTTCAAAGGCAGGAATAGGTCCTCGTTTATCGTATTTCGGGTGCGGTAAACGGGTATAAGGCAAATCAAAAGAACCGTCAATTTCCTTTTCTGTCATCGTAGGAAAGGGTGGATTAATAACCAAAGTCTTCTCTCCCACTCTTTGAAGAATTCGTCGTGCTTTTAATTTATTTGATTCTTGTTCAATCACTTTAAAGTTCGATGCAAAGGTTTTTTTATCTCCTAAACAAGCTTCGTGAGAATTGATCGTTACATCTTCCCAATCATTCACTACAGGAATTTTTTCTTCCTTAGTATTAATAATCACGGCCGTTTGCTTGATATTTTTTAAGCTCGAAAATGGAACGCCTTTTTGTAATAATTCTACAATTTCACGCAAGGGTTGCTCTCCCATACCGTAGACCAACATATCTGCTTTCGAAGTTTCTAAAATGGTTGGCAATAATTTATCCGACCAATAGTCGTAATGGGTTACCCGTCTTAAAGAGGCTTCAATTCCGCCAATTAATATAGGAACATCTGGGAATTTTTCTTTTAATATTTTTGAATATACCGAAGTGGCATAATCGGGTCTAAAACCTTTATCCCCATTTGGTGTATAAGCATCCTTATCGCGACGTTTTTTACTAGCCGTATAATTACTCACCATCGGATCCATACACCCACCAGTGGCTCCAAAAAACAAGCGTGGTTTGCCTAATTTCTCGAAATCTTGCAAATTATCATGTACGCTAGGTTGCGGAACGATGGCAACACGTAAACCATAACTTTCTAAAATTCGTCCAATTACTGCGGGTCCAAAAGAGGGATGATCTACATAAGCATCTCCGCTAAAAAGAATTACGTCTAATTCGTCCCAACCACGTAATTTAACTTCTTTGTTTGTTGTTGGTAACCAATCGGTTAATTGAGGTCTTTTAGCGTTTTCCATATGTTGCAAAATTACATCTTTTTTACTCATGCTGAACAAATTGAAGTGTTTTTAAAAAAAGGTTGTCATTTTTTATTTTAATGAACAACAAACCTTTTAGGCTTCAATAGAAGTTATTCTTCTTATTTTATAAAATGAGCCACATGCTTATTTTGGCCTTTTTATGGTTTTGAAAAACGTTGCGGTCATTTTAACGATTATTGAATTGCATCCAATTAAAGAAATTAGAAATTACAAAAGGGCTATTATTTTTTGATATAAACACCCCTGAATAAAACCTATTAAAAATTATTTTATCCTTGTAAAACTTTAACAACCCTTTTATTTTGTAAATTAACGAACTAATTAAACCTTATTCATGAAAAAATATTTTTTAGTTGTCCTTATTTTAGCTTTACTAATCTTTAGTTGTAATAAAGCATCCAAAGTAAAAAAAGACACCTTCGTTTCAGACAACTACTCCAAACTAGAGGTTGACCTTACCATGCGAGATGGTATTAAACTTCATACCACGATTTATTCACCAAAAGACACTAGCAAAGAATATCCCATTTTAATGCAAAGAACCCCTTACAGTTCTAGCCCTTACGGAGAAGGAAAACTAAAAACAAAAATCGCCCCCAATGTTCATTTAATGAAACAATTAAATATTGTGGTGTACCAAGATGTGCGTGGACGTTGGATGAGCGAAGGGGTGTATGATAATATGCGGGCATATATTCCCAATAAAAAAGACACCGAATCTGATGAAGTTTCCGATACCTATGACACCATCGATTGGCTGATAAACAACGTGGAAAATAATAACGGTAAAGTAGGTACTTGGGGAATTTCATATCCCGGATATTATGCAACCGTTTCTACAATTGATGCACATCCAGCACTAAAAGCAGCTTCGCCACAAGCCTGTATCGGCGATTTTTTCTTTGATGATTTTCATCATAACGGAGCCTTTTTATTGAGTTATTTTAGGGCCGTTTCCCTATTTGGAAAATACAAAGACCAACCCACAGATTCTACTTGGTATTCGTCTCCTGATATGAAAACCAATGACCAATATCAATTTTTCTTAGATGTAGGTCCGCTCAAAAACCTCAACAGTTATTTTCAATATGAAAAATTAGACTCAAAGACACCTCCGAATCCTTATAGAATTGATGATTTTTTCTGGAAGGAAATTTCTGAACATCCAAACTACGATTCGGTTTGGAAAAGTAAAGGAATTATTCAGCATTTAGATAAAGTTCCTTCTTCGGTAGCCACCATGATTGTGGCAGGAGAATTTGATGCAGAGGACTTATATGGTCCTTTAGAAACCTATAAAGCCATCGAAAAAAATGGGAAGGAGAATTACAACACTCTCGTTTTTGGCCCCTGGGATCACGGTGGTTGGGCGCGATCTGAGGTAAAAAACCTCGTTGGCAATTATTATTTCGGCGATTCTATTTCGTTGATATTTCAAAAAGAGATAGAAACTAAATTCTTTAATCATTTTTTAAAAGGAAATGGCGATAAAAATTCGGGTTTGCCAGAAGCCTATGTCTTTGATTCTGGAAAAAAAGAATGGAAATCGTACGATGCTTGGCCCCCAGAAAACGTTGTAAAAGAATCCTTTTTTCTTAATTCAAATCAAGAATTAAAAAAGACACATAACGGTAAAATGACCAAAGAAATAAATTTCGTGAGTGATGTAAAAAGACCTGTACCTTATTCTGAAGATATTAAAACGGTTTTTACCCCGCGAAAATATATGACAGATGATCAGCGATTTGCGGCCAGAAGACCCGATGTATTGGTTTTTGAAACGCCCATTCTAACGGAGAACTTTACCTTAGCGGGAGGTATTTATGCTAAATTAAAGGTAGCCACCACAGGAAGTGCTGCCGATTGGATTGTAAAGATTATCGATGTACACCCGGCAGAAACTAAAAATAACAATGAAAATTTACAAGATCACTTAGATATGAGTAATTATCATTTATTGGTAAGGAGTGAAGTAATGCGTGGACGGTTTAGAAATAGTTTTGAGCACCCTGAACCTTTTACACCCAACAAAAAAACCCCTGTAAACATTAAATTACAAGATGTTTTTCACACCTTTAAAAAAGGGCATAAAGTTCAAATTCAAGTGCAAAGTACTTGGTTTCCCTTGATCGATTTAAACCCACAAACCTATATAGACAACATTTTTAAGGCTGAAGAAAGCGACTTTAAAACCCAAACACATACTGTTTTTTCAGATTCTAGTATTGAGTTTTCTGTGTTAAAATAATTTGGTAGGATGTTTTGCTGTTTTAGGATAAAAGCAACAGCTGTTTCAAAAAAATTTGGCCTACATAAACAGGGAAAATTCCATTCAAAACCCCTCGAGGATTTGCTCGAGGGTATCTCTTTTATTCGTAGGCCAAACCTATATGGCTTCGAACTTCATCTAACTTTTGAATCAAGTTTTTAGAAAATTCAAAGCTCATCAAATCGCTTTCTTTTTTACCCGATCTCAATAACTCATTAAAATGAATCGTCTCAAAATTATAGCCGATGGTTTTGTAATCAAAATCTATGATTTCTTCTTTGCCATTTTCAAAAAGGCTTACCGTAGTTGGCATATGAAATCTAGTATTTATTCTAATTATTCCTCGCTCACAGGTAAAAATTGCCTCAGTTGCCGTATTCTCTATAAAGGAGCTTTTTAAAAAGGCTGTTTGTTGGGCATATTCAAATATCATCTCACATTGTGAATCGGTTCCATTTTCAAAGAAAAACGCACTTGCTTTTATAGTCTCTGGATTTCCTAAACTCGATAAGGCCGCAAAAATTGGATAAATCCCTATATCTAATAAGCTTCCACCCCCCAAGGACTTTTTAAAGACCCTAGAGCTTAAATCCATTTCTGGTTTAAAACCAAAATCTGCTTCTAGCTTTGTAATCTTTCCGAATTTCTCGTTTTTAATTAGCGTTAATACATATTGATAATGTGGCAAAAAATACGTCCACATAGCCTCCATAAGCAAAACGTTATTTTCTTGGGCAATAGCTATCATTTCAGCAAGCTCTTCTGCGTTCATAGCCATTGGCTTTTCACACAAAACTGCCTTTTTCTGCTCTAAACACAAGATGGCATTTTCTTTGTGGAAACTATGAGGTGTAGCAATATACACGGCGTCGATATTTATATCTTTTGCTAAATCCGCGTATGAATCATAGGCTTTTACAGCCTGGAATTTCTCTGCAAACTTATTGGCTCTTGTTTGATTTCGAGAGCCAACTGCATACAATTCGGCATCTGGAATGCTTGCTAAATCTTGTGCAAATTTATTGGCTATTTTGCCTAAGCCAATAATCCCCCAACGAATGTTACGCTTTTTTAAATCTTCCATAAGTTCTGGTAAAAGTTTGAATAATCATTGCAAGGCTCATCACTAAAACACAACCTATTAAGTTGAGCCACAAATAACTAATTAATGGTTCTCCCCCTAATTCCTCCAATCGATAAATGGCAAAGTAATAAGTTAAGAATATTAAAATTTGAGTAATGATTGCGCCAATAAAAACAGCATTTCCTTTGACAAATTTCACGAAAAATGCCAATAAAAAAATACCCAAAACATTTCCATAAAAAATAGATCCAATAATATTTACCAATTGAATTAAGTTATCAAATAAATTAGCCACACAAGCTACTAAAATGGCAAGTATGCCCCAAGCCAATGTAAACCATTTTGAAGCTTTTATATAATGTGCATCGCTCTTTTCTTCTTTAATATTTCGCTTATATAAATCCATTGCTGTGGTGCTCGCTAGCGCATTTAATTCTGAGGCAGTAGAAGACATTGCTGCAGATAAAATGACCGCCAACAACAAGCCAATAATTCCACGAGGTAAATTGTTTAGAATGAAATAAATAAAGACATAATCCTTGTCATTGGACTCGATTTTTTGCCCGCCTTCTTTATTTACTTTATCAATAATTTTTTTTCCTTGTTCTTTGAGTGCGATATCCCGTTCGTTTAATTCTTGAACCCTAGCTACCTCTTCAGATTGAACACCGTCTAGTAACAATACTTTTTTTGCCTTTTCAATGGTCACATGTTCTTTTTCTAGCTCTTGGTAATCTGGTAAATAGATAGAATTTTGAATCGCATCATTTGCTTTTGGATTAAAATTTAAAGGCGATGCATTAAATTGATAAAACACGAAAACCATAACCCCTACTAACAAAATAAAGAATTGCATGGGTACTTTTAATAAACCGTTAAACATTAAACCTAACTGACTTTCTCTTACCGATCTACCCGACAAATAACGTTGAACCTGACTTTGATCTGTACCAAAATACGAAAGCATTAAAAAAGTACCCCCAATAATTCCAGACCAAACAGTATATCGATTGCTAAAATCAAAAGAAAAATCTAACACATCCATTTTATTGCTTGCGCCCGCAATTTCCAGTGCCTTTGTAAAGGTAATATCTGCTGGAAGTTGCGAAACAATTAAATAAAAGGCAATGATCATTCCCGAAAAAATAACCGCCATTTGTTGCTTTTGGGTAACACTTACTGCTTTTGTTCCTCCAGTAACCGTATAAATAATGACCAAAAAACCAATTAAAACGTTTAGCTTTAATAAATTCCAACCCAATACTGCCGACAAGATAATGGCAGGCGCAAAAATGGTAATTCCGGCCGCCAAGCCTCGTTGAATTAGAAATAAAATAGCGGCTAAACTTCTGGTTTTTAAATCGAATCTATTTTCCAAAAACTCATAAGCTGTATACACTTTTAGTCGATGATAAATAGGAATAAACACCAAACAGATAATCACCATTGCAATGGGCAATCCTAAGTAAAATTGCACAAAGCCCATTCCGCTATGAAAGGCCTGTCCTGGGGTAGACAAAAAAGTAATGGCACTAGCTTGTGTTGCCATAACCGACAAGCCAATGGTCCACCAAGACGAGTCACCCCCCTTTAAATAATCGCTAACAGAATCATTTTTTCGAGTTTTATAGGTTCCGTACGCCACGATAAAAAGTAAAGTACCCAATAATATTACCCAATCTAAGGGATGCAGTTGGTTTACAATTTCCATAGGCTATATTGAAAAGAATTTCATCAAAACATAAAAAAGTAAGAGGTAAAATATATTCACTAGTAAAACTATGGTATACTCCTTTTTCCAAACGTATTTCTCTTTATTCATTCGTTTTTAATTAAAGGTTTTACAAGACTCTTTTCTTTACCAACAGACAGCATATTTGCAAACAATTTATAGGCGCCAGGTACTCCAGCGGGTAATTCTCTAAAAAAACTTAAACCGGTATAAATATAATTTCCCTTTCCGTATTTTGCAATTAGTAAACTCCCATTTCTCGGAGGCTCTCCTTGGTCATTCATAGACAAAATAGGGGTGTATTCTTTGCTCCATTTGTTTGGAAAATACAAGCCTCGTTCTTGCACCCAATTGTCAAAATCTTTTGTCGATATTTTATTTGGAAAATTTAATAAGGGATGATTTTCTTGTAAAAAAGTGACTTTTGCCAACTCATCGGTTACACGATCTCTAGACAATTCTAACTGAAAAGGCGCTCCAACATCTACTCCTCTATTGGTGTTGTACTGAACAATTAAATTCCCGCCCTTTTCAACATAATTGAGCAAGAATTCCTGTTTAAATTTTAATACAGCAACGGTATTATAGGCTCTAATTCCTAAAACAATGGCATCAAATTTATGTAGATTTTCATCGCTAATTTCTTCGGGGTTTATAGATGTTATGCGGTAGCCTATTTGCTGTAAACTTTCAGGAATGGCATCACCAGCTCCTTCTATATATCCTATATTATCGCCTACTTTTTCAATATCTAAGCGAACAATTTTTGCTTCAGATTTCACTAAAACCGATTGTTTTGGAATGTGATTGTAATTAATTTCAATGAGTTCTCTATCAAATTTTTTTCCATTCATAACAACGACGGCCTCGAGCTTTCCCTCCGCTTGATTTATTGGCGGAATAACCGTAAAATCAACTGTTTTTTGATTGCCTTTTTGGGTGATGGAAAAAGGAACGGAATTTGGCGAAATCTGCCATCCTTCAGGAGCCTTTAACCCCACTTCTCCATGAATATTGGCCGCCCCTGCTTTTACAGTAACTGCCACTTTTTTCTCAATATTATTAGAAAAGATAAGAACGTTGTCCTTTAATTTTGTTGTTACTTTTGGTAAGATTTCAAAAGGCTCATAAATTTCCCCTTTGTCTCTTTCTGCATATCTATAAACAAGATCTTTTGTTATTTTAATAGATTGCCCTCCCATATTTAGGTGAAAATCTACCAATATACTTCTAGGGGTTTCTGGTTTCCCAATTAATAACTGATCATTTACCGAATACATTCCTAAACTAGCCTTCTCATTGAGCCAATAGGGAGTTGTAAACCTTTGATTAACAATAGACAGCGTTTCTTTAAAATTAACTTTAACATTCTCATGTAATTCTAAATTCTTGGAGAGAAGTAACTTGTTTGTTGAGAAGCCAATAGCTTCTAAACGCATAGAAAGAGTACTTCTATTAATTACTTCAAAGGTTAATTCAATCGTAGAATTTGGTGTTGCCGATGCACTTGATGCCGAAGCTTCAAAGTACAGGCCGGCACAAGCTTCAATAATTTCTAACAATTGCTTTTCTTTAATTTCTCGCCAATGAACATCTTCTAATTCCTGAATTTTTGAATAGGCTTTTAATAAGTCTGGTAAATGCTTTGACGGATTTACAAAATCGAATGTCTCTTCCACTTCATATAAAATATCGCCAATTTCCCCACCGCTTTTTAAACGATTCCATGTAGTATTTATTCCCGAAAACAGATCGCTTTCATCCTTTGGCTTGACACCCTTTAAAAACTCAACATATTCCATTTCGCTGCCACGTCTGGTTAATCTTCCAAAACCTTGACTCAAATGCTGACTGCTTGCTAAGGAGGCCACTTCGTTATTAGAGACCCCTTTTAAAGGATAAAACACTCCAACATCAAAAGAGGTTAACTTGCCCATTGTGGCTTGATCAAAATCTTCTTGACTTTTGTAGAACCAAGAAGAAGTATTAAAAAATAATCGTTTGGGTTGCCAAACACTAGTGTGTTTGAGCTGTTCTGAAAATTCGCTTTCTCTCCCTGCCAAATCAAAGGCTTCAAAACTCAACATTGCAGAACTTGTATGATGGCCATGCGTGGTGCCAGGAGTTTTATGATTAAAGCGATTAATAATTATATCGGGTTTAAGGGTTCTAATGGCCCAAACCACGTCACTTAAAACCTTTTTTTTATTCCAAATCTCCAAGGTCTCGTCGGGATGTTTAGAATACCCAAAATCGTTGGCTCTGGTAAATCGTTGTTCCCCTCCATCAATGCGACGCGCTGCTAATAATTCTTGCGTTCTAATTACCCCCAACAATTCTCTAATTTCTGGACCAATTAAATTTTGCCCACCATCGCCACGTGTAAATGACAAATAGACTGTTCTGGCTTTTAACTGGTTTGACAAATAAGAAATTAACCGAGTGTTTTCATCATCTGGATGTGCCGCAAGATATAATGCAGTTCCTAAAAAGTTAAGTTTTTGTACCTTTTCATAAATTTGATTTGAAGAAAATTTTTGAGGTTTTTGGGAAAATACTGATATGGAAATCAGCAAAAAAAAAAGAGTCACGTGTACGTTTTTCTTCATATTAAAAGTTTATCGTCGAACAAATGTAACTGATTTATCTCCTTTAAGGATCAATTAACATAATTATAACGTTTACAAAAACCATCAACAACCTGTCTTTAAAACTGTTCACAAATAAATTTTTAAAACCACATATTTAGAATATATTTGTAAATCAAATTAAAGAAAAGAAAACCAATGAAGTTTATTGTATCCAGTTCGCAATTATTAAAGCAGTTACAAGTTTTAGGCGGCGTTATTAATAGCAACAATACCTTACCTATTTTAGATAATTTTTTGTTTGAATTATCGGAAAATCAGTTAAAAGTTTCAGCATCCGATTTAGAGACTACCATGAGTGCCATGGTAGAAGTAGAATCTGACACCACAGGTTTAATTGCTGTTTCTGCACGTTTGTTGCTAGATACTTTAAAAACTTTTCCAGATCAGCCGTTAACTTTTAAAACAGAAGGTGAAAGCACCATTGAAATTAGTTCTGATCAAGGAAAATATGATATGGCATATTTTAACGGAAGTGAGTTTCCCAAAGCAATTACATTGCCTTCGCCAAGTAAAACAGTGATTCCTGCACATATTTTAGAAACCGCTATTTCAAAAACAATTTTCGCTGCTGGAAATGATGATTTACGTCCAGTAATGAGTGGTGTTTTCTTTCAGTTTAGCACAGAAAACTTAACCTTTGTAGCAACAGATGCTCACAAATTAGTGAAATATACCCGAACAGATGTTACTGCAGATCAAACGGCAGAATTTATTATGCCTAAAAAACCTTTAAACTTACTAAAAGGAATTTTAAGTGGTGAGGAAGAAGTAACCATTGAATACAACGAATCGAATGCTAAATTTACGTTTAACAATTTTGTGTTAATGTGTCGTTTGATCGATGGAAAATACCCCAACTATGAAGCGGTAATTCCAAAAGAAAACCCAAATAAATTAACAGTAGACAGAGCTTCTTTTTTAAACTCTGTGCGTAGAGTTTCTATTTTTTCTAGTAAAACCACCCATCAAATTAGATTAAAAATGGCTGGAACAGAACTAAATATTTCTGCAGAAGATTTAGATTTTGCCAACAAAGCAGATGAACGTTTAAGTTGCGATTATCAAGGAGATGACATGCAAATTGGTTTTAACTCTCGTTTTTTAAGCGAAATGTTAAATAACCTAACCGCAAACGAAGTATTAATAGAAATGTCTTTACCTAACAGAGCAGGTATTTTAACCCCTATTGACGGAACAGACGAAGGCGAAAAAGTGACGATGCTTGTAATGCCTGTGATGCTAAACAGCTAACATAGCCATTTCTTTTATATTTATAAAGAATTTATTATTCCTTCAACGACTACTTAACTCCTTAAAGTAATTAGTTAAACAGGAATCTATAAGAGGGAAAAACCACAGTATAATACTTGTGGTTTTTCTATTCATAACAAGTGGCACAAAATAAATTTTGCTCATAAGAGGTAAATAAACAGTTCAATGATGAATAAATTCATAATTATTGCCCTTTGCACAGTACTAGTGTCTTGCAGCGGAGTAAAGCTGACTCAGAAAAAATTGGCTTCAGGAGATTATAATTTCGTGGTGAACGAGATGGTAAACACCCTTAGAAAAGGTAAAACGAAAAAGAAGTCTTATGAACTTATTTTACTGCTAGAAGAAGCGTTTAAAAAAGCGGTTGATCGCGATGAACTTAAAATTCGCCAATTAAAAGCAGAAAATAACTCGTTCCATTTAAAGACGATTTACAAAACGTATATCGATTTAGAAAATAGAAATCGAATCATCAAGCCCTTGCTTCCTCTCTATATTCGTACTCAAAAAAGAAACGCTTCCTTTGCCCTTAAAGACTATACAGAGGCCACTTTACAAAACAAAAAAAAGCTTTCTGAATATTTATATACAAACGCACTCGTGCTCTTAAAAAAGCAGCAGCAACTAGTAGCAAGAGAGGCTTATAATGATTTGGTGTATTTAAACAGTATTCATCCCAACTATAAAGATGTAAAAGATCTTATCGAGCAAGCTCATTTTATAGGAACAGACTATGTGCTAGTTCATGTAAGAAATGCCAGCGACAAAGTAATTCCAATTAAATTGGAAAAAGATTTATTGAATATCGCATCGTATAAACTAAACAACTTTTGGACTGTTTATCAGAACAACAAAAACCCAAATATTAATTATAGCTATGATTTAGTCTTGTCTTTCAATCACATCGAAATTAGTCCAGAACAAATAAAAGAAAAAGAAATTATTCAAGAAAAAATTATCACTGATGGGTTTGAATATGTATTAGATGGAAATGGCAATGTTCAAAAAGATAGCTTAGGCAACGACCTAAAACAAGATAAATTAGTTAAATTGAGAAGTAAGGTTTCTAAATTCTCTCAGTTTAAATCGGTTGCAATCCAAGCTAGAGCCACCTATTTTATTGCCAATACCGATGAAGTTATTGAAAGCTTCCCTATTGTAAGTGAATTTGTTTTTGAACATCATTTCGCCCGTCATTCTGGGAACAAAAAGGCACTAAACAAAGCGTATTTAAGATTAATTCGCAACAAAAGAATCCCCTTTCCCACTTCAGAAGAGCTAATCTATGAGGCTGGCGAAGATATAAAAAATCAATTAAAGGAAATTATCACGAGAAGAAATTAGTATAAAGACCTTGCTCTATTAATGACTAAAATAGCCATGGCCATCTAATAAATAGAAATACCACGATAAGAATGTAAATCTATCTTTGTTTTTTACTTACATTTAACGGCTAACTTTTAATAACTGTATTTGAATTTCCTAGCCCATTTATATTTATCAGAAAAAAATACCCAACTTATGATTGGCAATTTTATTGCAGATCATATTCCTGGAAATCACTTTGAGCATTTTGACCTAGAAATTCAGCAAGGTATTTTCTTACACCGGCAAATTGACACCTACACCGACAAACATAAAATTACTAGAAAAAGTAAGCGCCGATTGCACGAGCGCTACCGACATTATGATGGCGTAATCATTGATATTTTTTACGATCATTTTTTAGCAAAAAACTGGCACCAATACTCTACCATTCCCTTAGCCGTTTACGTACAATCGGTATACCAATTGTTAGAGCAAAACATCGACATCCTGCCAGAGAAAACAAAAGAATTATTACCGTTTATGGTTAAATACAATTGGCTGTACAATTATCAATTTTTTGAAGGAATTGAAAGTGTTTTAAAAGGGATGAACCGAAGAACCAACGGAAAGTCTAAAATGGATTTAGCCATTGAAGATTTACACGTATTATATACAGAACTTGAAGAAGATTTCACTCTTTTCTTTGAAGATTTACGTGCTTTTTCTTCTGATAAAATCTTAGAAATTAACCAAAATAACAAATCATGATCAAAAAGCTCATCGCTCTCGCATGTCTTTCAAGTTTTTTAAGCTGCACAAGCTCTTTTAATAAAAAGGAGAAAGTAATTGGACTAATTTCAAAAAGCGCCATGGTTGTTTCTGCTAGAGAGGAAGCCTCAAAAATTGGTGTCGAAATATTAAAAAAAGGCGGTAATGCTTTTGATGCCATGGTTGCTACAGAATTAGCCCTGGCAGTTGCGTATCCCTATGCAGGAAACCTTGGAGGTGGCGGATTTATGGTTTACAGAAAGAACAATGGAGACGTTGGCGCTTTAGATTATAGAGAAAAAGCGCCTTTAGGGGCCTCTGCAAAGATGTATTTAGATAAAAATGAAAACATCATTGATAAAAAAAGCACCTTAGGAGCCAATGCCGTTGGCGTTCCAGGAACCATTGCAGGAATTTTTGCAACCCATAAAAAACTAGGCTCTTTACCTCTAGAAACCATTATTAGACCGGTCATTGAGCTCGCAAAACGCGGTGTCATCGTTACAAAAAAACAAGAAAAAAGACTTCACCAATATCGTTCGATATTTTTAAAAACCAACAAAGATTCTATTCTATTAGCAAAAAACTGGAAAGAGAACGATACCATAAAATATCTCGCTTTAGCAGCAACCTTAGAACGAATTTTAAAAAACGGTCGGGCCGAGTTTTACCAAGGAGAAACCGCGAAAAAAATAGTGAGTTTTATTCAACAAAATGGCGGAATTATTACCTTAGAAGACTTGGAAAAGTATGAAGCGAAGTGGAGAGCGCCTATCACGTTTAATTATGATGATTTAAAAATCATTTCAATGTCGCCTCCTTCGAGTGGTGGTATTTGCTTAGCGCAAATTATGAATGGCATTGAACCTTATAATTTGACTAAGTTTGGACATAATTCGCTAAAATCTATTCAAGTGATTACCGAAGCAGAACGAAGGGCTTATGCAGATCGAAGTTATTTTTTAGGCGATCCAGATTTTGTAAGTTTTCCACAAAAAGAGCTTATTAGCAAAGAATATTCAACCAAAAGAATGCGAGATTTTTCCTTTGAAAGCGCCACAAAATCCTCAGCGCTAAGTCATGGGAACATTGAAATGATAGAAAGTGATGAAACCACTCATTATTCGATAGTAGATTCGTTTGGAAATGCCGTTTCTGTAACCACCACTATTAATGGCGGCTATGGCTGTAAATTGTATTCTAATGAATTAGGGTTCTTTTTCAATAACGAAATGGACGATTTTAGCAGCAAACCAGGGGTGCCAAATATCTATGGTTTAATTGGAGCAAAAGCCAATGAAATTGCACCAGAAAAAAGAATGTTAAGTTCTATGACTCCTACGATTGTAGAAAAAAATGGTCAATTGTATATGGTGGTTGGTTCTCCAGGAGGATCTACCATTATCACCACGGTTTTACAAACCATTTTAAATGTGCATGAATTTGATTTCGGAATGCAAGAAGCAGTAAATCAACCAAGATTTCACCATCAATGGTTGCCAGACAATATAAAAATGGAACGGAATAGTATTGATAAGGAAACAAAGAAAACACTTCAAAAGTTAGGGTATGAACTAGACGAAACCAATAGTCCTGTAATAGGAAAAGTAGCGGCTATTCTTGTCTTAGCCAATGGAGATTTAGAAGGAGGTGCAGACAAGCGTGGAGATGAAAAAGCGGCGGGCTATTAGACTTTTAAATAAATAAACGATTATCGCCTAGCCCGTCTTTCTGCTTTAGGCCAACAACAAATAACGAATAACAAACCTGCCTTTGGCAGTCAAGTAATACACTATGATACAACCATTTCACTTAGCGATTCCCGTACAAAATTTAGAAACATGCAGAACTTTTTACAGAGATCTTTTACAATGTGAAGAGGGAAGAAGTACAGGAGATTGGGTAGATTTTAATTTTTTTGGACATCAATTAGTCATCCATCAAAAGGAAGCATTTAAACCGCAACGAATTTCGAATGCTGTAGATGGTCATGAGGTACCTGTTCCACATTTTGGGGTGGTTTTAACTTGGGAAGCATGGCATGAATTAGCAGAACGATTAAAAGCTCACAATACCAAATTTAGTATTGAGCCCACCATTCGCTTTAAAGGAAAAGTAGGAGAACAAGCCACCATGTTTTTTAATGATCCAGAAAACAATGCTTTAGAGTTTAAATCGTTTAAAGATAATAATCAGATTTTTGTCAAATAATGCAGGTATTAGAAACGTATAACGTCCCTCCTTTAGAAAAACCTATTCGAATTCAAGAATATGCCATAGGAATTTTCAATACAGTTCCAACGAGGTCTGCGCTAAAAAAGGCACTCAAAAAAGAACGCATTTCTGTAGATGGAAAATTAGTTTCTACAGCAAAATTTATTTCCGGAGGAGAACGCATTGAGCTGTATCAAAAGGAAAAATCGTCTATTTTAAAACAATTTACACTCCCTATAAAAGTTCTTTTTGAAGACGATTATTTAGCGGTTGTTTATAAGCCTGCAGGAATTTTAGTGAGCGGAAATAAATTCAAAACACTGGCCAATGCCTTGCCTCAAAACCTTAAAAAAAGTACCCAAGCAGATGCGGTAACTCCACAACCTGCGCATCGATTAGATTATCCAACCACTGGAGTATTAGTTATAGGAAAAACTAGTAGGTCTATTTTAGCTCTAAACAAATTATTTGAATACCGTGCAGCAAAAAAAACATACTTTGCTGTTAGCATTGGTAAAATGCCTCATTTGGGAATAATCAACACACCTATTGATACTAAAAAAGCAAGCACAAAATTTGAGGTTTTAAAAACGGTTGCTTCAAAAAGATTTACCTTTTTAAATTTAGTAAAACTAAGCCCTAAGACAGGAAGAAGGCATCAATTAAGAAAACACCTTTCCGAAATGGGCAACCCTATTTTAGGGGATAAAGAATATGGAGAAGAAGGGTTAATCTTACCGGGAAAAGGGTTGTATTTACATGCCGGTACTATAACTTTTGAGCATCCTATAACCAAAGAAAACATATCGATTTCAAAAGAAACCCCAAATAACTTTCAAAAGATTTTCCCAGAAGACTAGACCATGTAAAATCCCTATGGCTAAAGAAAAAGCAGGTATTTAACAAAGTTCTATTTAACACATTCTATATGGCTTATGCAACTTCGATAAGGCCGAGTTATTAAAATGAATTGCTAAAACAAATAACATCTTCATTTAAAATGAATAAATTTGTTGCTTGAATACATGGAAACCAACGATGAAACTTTGATAACGAGTTTTTTAATACACTCGTTGATGACTATATAATAACCACATGCAGTGTGTTACCTTTCGAAGGGTGACCGCTAGCCTTGCCACGGCAGGATAAAAAAAATAAACAGATGAAAAAGTTTTTTAAAATTCTTGGCGTTTTTATGGCCGTTTTAATAATAGTGCTGGGTGTCTTTTATTTTACAACCAATGAAACGCTGCCAAAAGGAGTACAAGGGAAAGAAGCCGATGAATTAGCTCATAAAATGCTAAAAACCTTAAACTATGAGGCCTTTAAAAACACCGAATTAATCACATGGAGTTTTAGAGATAACCATTTTTATAAATGGCACAAACAAGAGAATATTGTGTCGGTTTCTTGGGGCGAAAACCAAGTGATTTTATACACGGAATCTCCTGAAAAAAGCGAAGTTTTTGTCAATAATATAAAAGTAAAAAATTCAGCCTTAATAACAAAGGCAACCCATTTTTTCAACAACGATAGTTTTTGGCTAGTTGCGCCCTATAAAGTATTTGATCCCGGAACAGAAAGACGAATTGTTACCCATCAGAACAAAAAAGCACTGTTGGTGAGCTATACCTCTGGGGGATCTACACCTGGAGATTCTTATTTGTGGATTTTAGACGAAAATGGCCTACCTACCAGTTATAAAATGTGGACAAAAATTATCCCCATTGGTGGGGTTTCAGCTACTTGGGAAGCTTGGAAAAAAACTTCCGCCGGAATTCAATTGCCTACAAAACATACCCTTTCTTTATTTGGTATGGAGCTAAATATGGAAAATGTTGCTGCCTCTAATCCTGAGGCCGATGAATTAGCAACTAAAATTTTAGCGGCCATTAAACATGAAAACTATAAAAAAACCACTCATTTGTCATGGAGTTTTGGAGGAAGACGTTTTTATGAATGGAATAAAAAAGAGCACATAGTAATGGTTTCTTGGGATAGTATTCGCGTAATTCTACAGCCAAATAATCTAGATAAAAGCAAAGTCTTCTTTAATAAGATTGAACAAGAAATTGCTGAACCCAAAATAGTAACCCGTGCATTAAATTCTTTTAATAATGATAGTTTTTGGTTAGTGGCTCCTCATAAATTATTTGAAAACGGAATTATTAGAAATCAGGTTGAAGTGGCCAAAAAAGACGCTTTAAAAGTAACCTATACCACAGGTGGAACCACACCTGGCGATTCTTATATTTGGCTTTTAGACAGCAACGGTATGCCCATGAGTTATCTAATGAACGTCAAGAGCATGAAAATGGTTGAAGTTCCTGCCACTTGGGAAAACTGGATTACCACAGAATCGGGCACCTTATTACCCACTAGTCATGCCTTTGCAAATGGAAACACCTTGAGTATGGGAGAAGTAAAAGGCAGCAAATAGAAAATAGACTTTTGAATAAAGAAATCCTACATATTGATGTTCAAGAATTTATTACTAAAAATATAGCGGCAGACATTTCTAAAATTATTCTAAAAGGAAGTCCGTTTGAGGAAATTTCTGTGCAAACATTGGCCAATCAAATCCTAGCCAAAAAGAAATCTCAGCACAAATTACCCACATGGTTTTGTGCTAAAAACATTTATTATCCAGCAAAAGTGAGCATTGAACAAAGCTCCTCGGAAGTCACCGCCAAATACAAAGCAACACTTATGTCTGGCGAAAGGATGGTTGATCTTACCGGGGGATTTGGGGTGGATGCCTACTACTTTGCCAAACGTAGTAAAGAAGTTATTCACTGCGAACTCAATCGAGAACTTTCTGAAATTGTGACCCATAATTTTAAGGAATTACAGGTGAAAAATATTCGCACTATTGCAGGAGATGGACTTAAATTTTTAAAAAACACAAGCCAACAATTTGATGGAATTTATATCGATCCCTCAAGGAGAGATGATCAAAAAGAAAAGGTTTTTTTACTCAAAGATTGCTTCCCCAATGTGCCCGAAAATTTAAATTTTCTATTTACAAAATCATCTCGTATTTTAATTAAAAACTCGCCGATTCTAGATATTAAAAGCACCATACACGAATTACAATTTGTAAAAGAAATTCATGTCATTGCCATAAACAACGAGGTAAAAGAGTTGCTTTTTTTATTAGAAAAGGAGTTTAAAAATGACATCAAAATTTACACCTTAAATTATGCAAAAAAGGGCTGGCAAGTATTTAATTTCAGTTTTAATAACCAGAAAAAAGCGAGCTATAGTGAGCCTTTACATTATTTATACGAACCCAATGCTGCCATTTTAAAATCGGGCGCCTTTCAAACTGTATCAGCTGTTTTAAAGGTTCATAAATTGCATCAGCATTCGCATTTATATACCAGTAATCATTTAGTAGATTTCCCGGGGAGAAGATTTGAAATAGCGCATATCCTACCTTATGACAAAAAGAAAATTAAAAAATTACTCTCCGACAATAAAGCAAATATTACCACGAGAAATTTCCCGAAAAATGTAGGACAAATTCGCAAAGAATTAAATATCAAAGACGGAGGATCAGATTATTTGTTTTTCACTACCGACGTACATCAAAAAAAGAAGGTACTCTTCTGTAAAAAAGCAAACTAAATTCTTTTCTTTTATGCTACTTCCTTTTTCTGTAAGTTTGTATAACCCCAAATTGCTCTTTTTATGCAAACAAACCACTACGAAAGTATAAAAGT
>Ga0307488_10001569_pt1 | contig 19087 bp, 19 predicted proteins | sample SB02metaG_FD_202248 | JGI IMG/M metagenome (GOLD analysis project Ga0307488, IMG submission 202248) | Sea-ice brine microbial communities from Beaufort Sea near Barrow, Alaska, United States - SB 0.2 | ecosystem: Environmental > Aquatic > Marine > Coastal | place: USA: Alaska | collected... | reverse complement strand
TAACTAATATAACCATGAAAAAACTGTCGATATTTTTCTTTGGGAAGTAACCCCGTTTGGTTAAAAATAAATTCAGCATCTTGTTGCCAATGGACAAAACCTTGTTCAGCTATAGCGCAAAGCAATTGATTTTTATCTTTAAAGTGATGATAGGGTGCGGTGCGAGACACCCCTACCTTGTCGGCTAACTTACGTAAAGATAACCCTTCAATGCCCATTTCTTTTAGTAGTACATTAGCGGCATTGATAAGAGTGCTTCGCAAGTCACCATGATGGTAATTCGACTTATTTTGTTTAGGCATTGGTTCTGTTTGATGACTCATAAACGTCTATTAATAAATTTGATGTTCGTTATCTTGACAGCGTCAACATATGCTTTTATCTTGACGCTGTCTAGTTTAGTTTTTGTTAATAGTTTGCGCTTTATCCACTGAATTTCAGTCATAAGCGCATAGCTAACCTAAGGAGAAAACCTGTGCCGAATATCGATTTATCTGGACTAGAAACGTTATCGGTGAGCATCGAAAATCATATTGCTCATATTCAATTGTGCCGCCCAAAAGCGCTTAACAGTATGGTGCCTGCTTTTTGGCGGGAGCTGCCTGCGGTGGTCAGACAAATTGATGCAGAATCCCAAGCTCGGGTGATTGTGATTTCATCTCAGGGTAAACATTTTAGTGCCGGAATGGATTTGTCTGTTTTCACTAATATGGCAAAAGACTATCAAGGTGAGCCAGCGCGCCGCGCGGAACGAACTCGCAGACTAGTACTTGAACTACAAGATAGTTTTAATGCACTCGAAGAAGTGCGTATGCCTGTATTAGTCGCCGTACAGGGCGGTGTCATAGGTGGTGCTGTGGATATGATCTGTGCTGCAGATAGCCGTTATTGTACCCAAGATGCTTATTTCACTATTAAAGAAACAGTGTTAGGTATGACAGCTGACGTAGGCACATTGCAACGTTTACCTCATCTAATGCCACAAGGTTTGATCCGAGAATTAGCCTACACAGGCCGAAATATGCCAAGTAGCGAAGCCAAAGAATGTGGTTTTGTGAATCAAGTATTTGAAAATCAACAGGCAATGCTTGAAGGCGTAATGAAGATAGCCGTCAAAATTGCCATGCATTCACCTATGGCTGTGGCAGGTTGTAAAGAAATGATTAACTACACCCGTGATCACAATGTATCAGACAGCTTAACCTACATGGCGACATGGCAAAGCGGTATGTTCCAAATGCCTGATGTGCAAGAAGCTATGGCTGCAGGTCAGACACAACGTTTGCCTGTTTATGCCGAACTACATAAAAAATCATCTGGTATGTAAGCCCGATAATTTAATAAATAATAGGATCAACCATCACATGACAGACAACAACGATTTAGAGCAAGGCTTAGAAAAATATCCCAATTTACTTAAACCTTTAGATTTAGGTTTTACTCAACTTAAAAACCGCGTATTGATGGGGTCTATGCACACAGGCTTAGAAGAAGCGCCCAATGGTCATGTACGCATGGCGGCTTATTTTGCCGAGCGAGCTAAGGGTGGAGTCGGTTTAATTGTTACAGGTGGGATAGGGCCAAATGATGAAGGTGCTACCCATAAAGATACCAAACGCTTAGATACTGATAAAGCCATTGCCGAACATAAAACGATTACCGACGCAGTACATGAACATGGCAGCAAAATATGTATGCAAATATTGCACACTGGGCGTTATGCCTATAATCCCGCTTCAGTTGCCCCATCGGCTGTACAAGCCCCCATCAATCCTTTTAAGCCTAAGGCTTTAGATGCACAAGGCATAGAAAAGCAAATACAAGATTTCATTGATACATCAATCCAAGCGCAAAAAGCGGGTTACGATGGTGTAGAAATAATGGGTTCTGAAGGGTATTTTTTGAACCAATTTATTGCAGCGCGCACTAATCATAGGGAGGATGAGTGGGGTGGTTCATATCAAAATCGTATTCGCTTGCCAATAGAAGTGGTGCGTCGAGTACGTGAAGCTGTGGGTGAGCAGTTTATTATCATCTATCGTTTATCGATGTTGGATTTGGTCGAAGGCGGTTCGACTTATGATGAGGTGGTTGAGTTAGGCCAAGGCATTGAAAACGCAGGCGCTACTATTATCAACACCGGTATTGGTTGGCACGAAGCACGTATCCCCACTATTATTACCAAGGTCCCTCGTGCAGCCTTTACCTGGGTAACCGCTAAATTCAGAAAAGCGTTATTTATTCCCGTTATCACCTCAAATCGTATTAATACACCCGAAGTGGCAGAAGAGGTGCTAGCACGTGGTGATGCCGATATGGTATCAATGGCAAGACCCTTTTTGGCTGATCCTGAGTTTGTAATCAAGGCGATGGAAAATCGTTCAGACGAGATTAATACCTGTATTGGTTGTAATCAGGCTTGTTTAGACCATGTATTTGAAGGCAAAACGAGCAGCTGTTTAGTGAATCCTCGTGCTTGTCATGAAACAGAGTTGGTGATTGAGCCCACCACGACGGTAAAAAACATAGCGGTAATCGGCGCTGGGCCAGCTGGATTAGCAGCGGCTACTACCGCCGCACAACGTGGTCATAAGGTGACCATTTTTGATTCTGCTAGTGAGCTTGGTGGTCAATTCAATATCGCCAAGCAAATCCCTGGTAAAGAAGAATTTTTTGAAACCCTTCGTTATTATGCTCGTAAGATGGAATTGCATAATGTCACTATTAAACTCAACACTCGCGTGGATGTTAATACCCTCAACAGCAGTGAATTTGATGAAATCATCATTGCTACAGGTATCGCCCCACGTACACCACCCATTGAAGGCATTGAACACAGTAAAGTGATGAGTTACGTTGATGTAATTGTTCATAAAAAGCCGGTTGGTAAGAAAGTAGCGATTATAGGAGCAGGAGGTATTGGTTTTGATGTCTCCGAGTATCTTTCACACGCAGGCGAGTCTACGAGTCAAAATATCCCTGCCTTCATGAAAGAGTGGGGAATCGATATGACCTTTGGTTCTCGTTCTGGCATTGAAGGAATGACACCTTCCCCTACACCCTCACCTAGAGAAATCTATTTACTACAGCGTAAATCAACAAAAGTCGGTAAAGGTTTAGGTAAGACCAGCGGCTGGGCGCACAGAGCAGGTCTGCTAAGTAAAGGTGTGAGTATGCTGGCGGGTGTTGAGTATCTGAAAATTGATGATGCAGGTCTACATATTAAGGTGAATGATAATGTGCAGATATTGGACATCGATAACGTGATTGTTTGCGCTGGTCAAGAGCCTCTCAAAGAATTGGTTGATGGTTTGACTAAACCCCATCATTTAATTGGTGGTGCGGATGTGGCAACAGAATTAGATGCCAAGCGGGCGATTGAGCAAGGGACGCGATTAGCTGCCCTGTTATAAAATAGCCATTTTAAAGTGATACCTTAAAGCCGATTCTGTGAATCGGCTTTTTTATGATCTATTTTATATTCTCCCCCTATATAGATCCGGCAATATTAATTCACATACATGAATGTTGAGGCCAATTGTTTTAGTCATCAAAATCAATTATTATTTCAATGTTTAAATCTAAGCAGCCATGGTTATCTCATGGCTGAAATAACTATAAGGAAAAACGGATGTTCAAAAGACCATTTTTTATTGGCACGCTGATGAGTATCACTTTGGTTGCCTCATCTTTTGCTTTTGCCAAAGAGAAGTTTGAAAAAGTGACCGAAGTTGAAGGGATAAGTGAATATAATCTGGATAACGGCTTACGTGTTCTGTTATTCCCCGATCAAACTAAAGAAACTGTGACCGTTAACGTCACTTATCATGTGGGTTCAAAACATGAAAACTATGGTGAAACCGGTATGGCACACCTCTTGGAGCATTTGGTATTCAAAGGTAGTCCAAAACATAAAGATATCCCAGCTGAGTTGAGTTCCCATGGTGCTCGTCCCAATGGCACTACTTGGACTGACCGCACTAACTATTTCGAAACCTTTTCAGCCAACGAAAAAAATATCAATTGGGCTTTGAGCATGGAATCAGATCGCATGGTCAATTCTTTTATTGCTAAAAAAGATCTTGATAGTGAAATGACGGTAGTTCGAAACGAATTTGAGCGTGGTGAAAATAGCCCATTTCGGATTACCTTACAGAAAATGGCTGCATCGGCGTATATGTGGCACAACTATGGTAAATCCACTATTGGCGCCAGTTCTGACCTAGAGAATGTGCCAATAGATAGGCTGCAAGCTTTTTATAAAATGTATTATCAACCAGACAATGCAACGCTTATTGTGGCTGGTAAGTTTGAAGAAATAGATATGATTGCATTGGTGGATAAATACTTTTCACCTATTCCCAAACCAGAAAGAGTGATCAGGCCTTTATACACCGCTGAACCTGCACAAGATGGTGAAAAAAGTGTCACCATTAGACGAGTCGGGGACGTGCAGATGACAGGCGCGGCTTATCACATTCCTGCAGGCTCACACGAAGATTACGCGGCTATTGATGTATTGAGTCAAATATTAGTTGACACCCCAAGTGGTCGCTTACATAAAGTGTTGGTTGAAGGAAAATTAGCCAGTCGTGTTTATGGCTTTAATTTCCAGTGGCAAGAGCCAGGCCTGGCTATTTATTTTGCTGAGGTAGATAAAAAAGCTAATCTGAGCAGTGCTTCTGACGCGATGGTATCGGTGCTTGAGAAATTGAGTGCCGAGCCGATTACCGATGAAGAAGTGGAACGTTCAAAGCGAAACTTATTAAAAAATATTGAGTTGTCTTTTAATTCTTCTGAGCGTATCGCATTAAATCTAAGTGAATGGTTGGGGATGGGGGATTGGCGTTTATATTTTTTACATCGTGACAGGATTGAACAAGTCACTACCAGTGATGTTCAACGTGTAGCGAACACTTATTTGCAACGCAACAATCGTACCGCTGGACACTTTATCCCAACAGAAAAGCCAGCTCGCATAGAGATACCAGCTGTTACAAATGTGAATGACATGGTCAAAGATTACCAAGGTCGTGCGAAAATTGCGGCCGGTGAAGTGTTTGAACCCTCGTTTGATAATATCGACTCACGTACTCTTGTCACTCTGCTTAGTAACGGCTCTGAGTTATCGCTATTGTCTAAAAAGACCCGTGGTGAATCTGTCGTTGCCTCTATTATGATGAGTATGGGGACTGAAAAGAGTTTACAAAATCTTAGCAGTGTTGGCGACGCAACCAGTGCGATGTTAATGCGCGGAACCAGTAAATTATCACGTCTAGACATTCAGGATGAGTTTGACAAATTAAAAGCACAGGTATCTGTCTCTGGTGGTGCGAATTGGTTAGTGGCCAATATCACTACGACGAAAGAAAATTTGGCCTCGGCATTATTGCTAATGCACAAGGTACTGAGTGATCCTGGATTTGATAAAACGGAATTTGAACAATACAAATCAACTTTGAAAGTAGATATTGAAAAAAACTTGCAAGACCCACAGCAACTAGCATTTAACGAATACGGCCGTAAACAAAACCCGTATAAAAAAGGTCATCCAAACTATCAGCCAACCTTCGAAGAAGACTTAGAAAGCATCAACAATCTTAAACTAAGTGATTTAAACACTTTTCATCAGTCATTTTTTGGCGGCAACCATATGAAAATTGGTGTTGTTGGAGATTTTGATCAAGCTCAAATCAAAACCGACCTAGAAAACCTTTATGGTAGTTGGAAATCTAAGAGTGCTTATCTCCGAGTGGAAGACCCATATATAAAAGTTGAGGCCAGCCCTACTGATTTTGATACACCAGACAAAGAAAACGCAACTTTTGTTGCCGCTATAATGCTTCCTGTTGGTGAAAACAGTGATGATGCAGCGGCATTAGAGTTGGGTAACTATATATTTGGTGGTGGATTTCTAAATAGTCGATTAGCCACAAGGTTAAGACAAAAAGATGGGTTAAGTTATGGGGCAGGTTCGTTTATAACGATGAACCCAGAAGATAACAAAGCTACCTTAGGTGCTTATGCTATTTGTGCACCACAAAATTTGGCTAAGGTTGAAGTGGGCTTTAAGGAAGAGTTAAGTCGTATGTTAAAGGACGGCTTTACTGACGAAGAAATTGAAAGTGCCAAGTCAGGACTGTTGCAAGGCAAAAAAGTGAGCCGTGCCCAAGACTCTGAGTTGGTGCGAAATTTACGTCGTAATTTAATGGTAGACAGAACGATGCAGTGGTACAAAGCATACGAGCAAAGGCTTGCCGCTCTCACCGCTGATGATGTCAAACGTGTGATGAATAAGTATCTGAAACTAGAAAACTTTTCAATCATTAAAGCAGGCGATATGACTAAAGTTGAAGGCTAACCTATTGAGGTCTTATTGAGTTAAATGCAAGGCGCCCATAAGTAATATATAAGTACATATGGGCGCTTTTTTATGTGTATTCTTAAACCATTAGGATAGGGTCGCTAAGGCGTCGCCTGAATAGGTTTCTAGTGCGTTCATATCTCCCTGACAGACTTTGTTTGCCCACTGAGGATCTTGCAGTAAAGCACGGCCAACAGCCACTAAATCAAATTCGCCTTTATCAAGACGTTCGATTAAATCATCTATCGAGCGGGTACTAGAGCTTTTACCTGCAAAAGCTCCAAAGAAGTCGCCGTTTAAGCCAACAGAGCCTACGGTCATGGTTGGTTTGCCTGTGAGTTTTTTAGTCCAGCCAGCAAGGTTTAAGTCACTGCCTTGAAATTCAGGCTCCCAGTAGCGTCTGGTCGAACAATGAAAAACATCTACACCAGCATCACTCAAAGGCGCTAAAAACTCTTCTAGTAGTTGCGGAGTCTCTACCAAACGAGCGGTGTAATCTTGTTGTTTCCACTGTGAGTAACGCAACAGAATCGGAAAGTCAGGACCAGTAACCGCGCGTATCGCTTTGACTATTTCGACTGCAAAACGGCCACGATTAGCCATGCTACCGCCCCATTTATCGGTACGTTGGTTAGTTCCACTCCAGAAAAATTGATCGAGCAAATAGCCATGAGCACCGTGTATTTCAATACCATCAAATCCTACTCGTTTTGCATCAGCTGCTGCGCTGGCGAAATTCTCGATTAGGTTTTGAATTTGTGCCACAGTCAAAGGCTCTGCCACTTTTTTGCCCGGTGATAACAGACCTGAAGGACCAACACTAGGTAAATCAGGGAAAGGGGCTTTTTGTGGGTTACGCGCCATACCAACATGCCATAGTTGAGGCATGATTTTCCCCCCTGAAGCATGTACTTCCTTCACAACATTTTCCCAACCTGTTAGAGGTTGTTGGCCATGTATTTGGGGGACTTTTCCATCCATAGTAGCGACAGGATCATTAATCGTTGTACCTTCGGTAATGATCAAACCGGTGCCACCCTCTGCGCGGCGGCGATAGTAACTAGCAACATCTTCAGTGGGAATGCCTTCTGGGGAAAAGCTCCGCGTCATGGGAGCCATGGCAATTCTATTTTTAAGTGACAAGCTTTTAAAGCTAAAAGGTTTAAAAAGTGAGTCTACATTTTTACTCATTCAGATTTCCTTAAATCTATTTAGATATTTTGATAACGATTATTTAGTCATTTTTATCGGTATTATCTTTTGTTATATCTGGCCAAACAAATGCTTGCGTTGGCTTGTTAGCCTGTTGACTGGCCGTAGTCTTAATAGTGAATAAATACAGCTGCTCAACCTTTTCTCTGGCCCAAGGTGTTTTTCGAAGGAACTTTAAACTAGATTTAATCGAAGGTTCACGGGTAAAACAATTTATCTTGACCTGTTGGCCCATTGTTTCAAAGCCCAGCTGCTCTTCAAGCGTTTCAAGAATGCACTGTAACGTCAGTCCATGTAGTGGGTTGTTTTGTTGTTCAGTCATTAGGAGTTCTTTATTTAGGTATAATTTCAACTCGCCATTCACCGCCAGCTTGAATATCGAATTTGGCGGCAAAGTTAGCCTGATTGAGTGCTAACGCTAAGTTTTCTAAACTATTAACGTAAAGTAGAGGCTGTCCCTCGTCTACACCAGCGAAGGAACGTTCAAAACTGATAGTCTCAGACAAGACAGACTTATCCCCTTGCGTTACGGTGACTAAAAATTCTTGTGTATAGAGGCTCCCATAGTCTTTCGCTTTTGTGAGCGACAGCAATAATGACATAGGGATATTAGTCCATACATTGCCATAAGCGGGATCTAATATGGGAATACCACCAATTAACGTGTTGTCACCGATACGTGCTGCTTCAAATGGAATACTTAGCACTTCTGGCGCTAATCTAATCCCAACTTGTTCAAAATTGATTGCGCGGGCTGCTAAACGTGCGCCTGTGTAGGCATACACATCACGGCCATGAAAGGTGTGGGATGCTTCACTGCCTTTTAATCGATTAATTTTTTCGTCTATTTCTCGCACCTCAGCAATACCTAATCGTTTAGCCACTAAGGTTAAAGTACCGTTGTCTGGTGTGACAAAATAATGATTAGTCTTGGTTTTTAACACCACTGATTTTCGTTCACTGCCTACGCCAGGATCAACAACGGAAACAAATACGGTGTTAGCAGGCCAAAAATCAGCGACTGCATCCAAACGATATGCCCCTTCCCATATGTTATAGGCAGGAATGTCATGAGTAAGATCTTCTACTTTAAGGTTTTTATCTACACCCAATGCTACGCCATGCATCGCTGAAACAGCTTGGTCACTCAAACCAAAATCTGATTGGAATACCACGATGCCGTTACCGCTAGCGTAAGCCGGTGGTGAAATTTGGATGAAAAAAATCATAACAATGACGCAAACTATCTTAGTAACTGACATAAATTTCCCGTTTTATACTTTATTACTATCTCCATCATTGTCTGCTGAAACATAGCAAAAAAAAAGCCCTGATTAACAGGGCTAATATTTATTTTTTGGATAGTCAGTTATTAGGCGAAGTTTGCTGCAGCAAAATCCCAATTAACTAATGCCCAGAAACCTTCAAGGTACTTAGGACGAACATTACGGTAATCAATGTAGTAGGCGTGTTCCCACAAATCAACTGTCATTAATGGAGTCAGGCTCGCATCAGTCAAAGGTGTCGCTGCGTTGCTAGTGTTGACTATATCTAGGCTACCGTCAGCTGTTTTCACTAACCAAGTCCAGCTAGAACCAAAGTTGTTCACTGCCTTATCATTTAACGCTGCTTTGAAGTCTGCAAAAGACCCCCATTTAGCGTTTATTGCATCAGCTAAAGTACCAGTAGGATCGCCGCCACCATTTGGGCTTAAGCTGTTCCAGTAAAATGTGTGATTCCAGATTTGAGCAGCATTGTTAAACACGCCTCCTTCAGAATTTTTAACAATATCCTCTAAGCTTTTAGTGGCCATATCAGTACCTTCAACTAAACCATTTAACTTAGTGACATAAGTGGCATGGTGTTTACCGTAATGGTATTCCAAGGTTTCAGCAGAGATATGTGGTTCTAGCGCGTTCTTTTCATAAGGAAGGGCTGGTAATTCAAAAGCCATTTTATTTCTCCATAAAGTGTGATGTGTATTTTAATTCTGGCTGACAAATGCTAGTACTTTATCTAGCTATGTAAAAGTACTGGTTTGTTATTTGTTAAAACTTATTTGCCGAGTTATAAGATATTGCGTCATGAGAATATTTTTCAAGTGTTAAAACAGTTTATTACGATTTTCTAAACACAACTAAGTTACTAAAACGATCCAACTAAAGATCAGTAGAGTATTAATCAGTACTTGAAAACGTTAAACTCGTCGCCAGATCATAAGTAACAAAATTAAATGAGAGCCGTTATGGACACTATTGAAAAAATTAAGCAACAAATCGAAGAAAATCCCATACTTTTATATATGAAGGGCTCACCTAAATTACCTAACTGTGGTTTTTCTGCTCAAGCCACCCAAGCATTGATGTCTTGTGGCGAGCAGTTTGCTTATGTGGATATTTTACAAAACCCTGATATCCGAGCTGAATTACCCAAATATGCAGATTGGCCTACTTTCCCACAGCTTTGGGTTGATGGCGAGTTAGTGGGAGGTTGTGACATTATTATGGAAATGACCCAACAAGGCGAATTGCAGACTTTAATTAAAGACTCAGCGGCTAAAAGAGCGGATGAAAGTCCAGCTGAATAAACCCAACGCCAGATAAAAAAATAGAGCGCTTAGCGCTCTATTTTTTTATCTTTAATTACTACGAAGTTGGCCCAGTAAGCATGTTTTCTAATTGATTGGCTTTTTTTTCTGCAGCCATGACTCTTCGACGTAAGTCATCAATTTGATTGGTTAAGTCATTATTTGCTAATGCAGTAGATATTAGCTTTTCACGTAAACTTGCAAGTTGCTGTTCAAAATCGGCGTCGATATTATTAATCTTACCAAATTTATCATTTAACTGTTTTAGCAAGTTCGCTTGACCCTCCAATTGCTCTTTAACTAATCCAATGCTTGTATTGTTATTCGCAGTCTCAGTGTTGTTATTAGCAGCCTCAGCGCTCAGGCTTTTTGTACTTAGCTCAGTTGATGCTTTAAGTGACATGATGGTTTTATTTAATGCACCAATTTCACTTTGGTTACGTCGCCAAGCGGAAGCCCAAAGTTTGTCCATTTGGGCCCACAAATCCTCAGTCTTAGCACTGAGTTCGGATACTTTAATTTGTAAGGCGGCAGCTGATTGATCCATATCTTGACCCGTTGCAGATAGACGGCTCTCTAGTTCTGTAATACGGCTCTGTGCTTGTTGTAACACTTTAAACTGTTCAAGCGACCAATACCCAGCTGCGGAAACAATAATGATGAGTAAAAGCAAAATAGCAAACCAAGAGGGTGAGTTCGATGCAGAAGGTGACTCATCTGGCAAGTTAGCTTTTTTTGAGCTTTTATTGTTTGCTTGTGCTCTTGTGCGATGAAAAGACTCCAAGTCATCTTTTTCTAGCCTGATTTTCGGCATGTCATCTAAGGGATCGGTTGCCATGTCATTCTTTATTAAAGTGAATATGAGATTGATTATACATAGCTATGTGAGCAATAAAATAGAAGTTGAGTGAATTTCATCTGAACCCAATGGTATCCCCACCTGGAATCGAACCAAGATCTAAGCCTTAGGAGGGCCTTGTTTTATCCATTAAACTACGGGGACTACGAGTTCAGTGCTTAGCGATAAGCACAAGTATTATGTACTAGCCGAGTCGGGATTTAAACCCTCTCATGTTTTTATCTTCGTGCTACAAAATCGTTTGGTTGAATATTAGCCAAAGGGGCACCGGTTACTGAAACAACGACGGCTGTTTCAGCAAATACTTTTCTCACTACTACCTCCTCGGGATGTAATTGAAATTGACGGTGTGGAAAATTTTGAGCATCGAAAAATTGATTCACTTGGAACAAGGTCAATTTGTCTCCTTGTTTCACGCCGTTGTGTTTGCCAATATTAATGATTAGGCTCTCACCGCTTATGTTTATTACACGTCCAAATGCTGGTAAACAGCTCACTGATTCATCTATTGATTGCACGATTGATTGTATGACTTTTTCGGTCGCCGAGCCAAAAGATGAATCCCATAATTGGCGACTATTGCTGTCTATAGGTTTGTAAGGATCAAAGTTCCATATCGCGGACATATTTTGTGTTTCTTGGAACACCCTTTCACCAGAATTGCCATCATACATCGAGAAGGACAGTGTCAGGTTTCGCTTGCTTTGGTCGCTTTTCCAAAAAGCCAATTCTGAAGCTTTTGAAGTTTCTACAGCAAATTCTTCTATTTCACCAAACAGCACATATTGAGCATCCGTTTTTCTTGCGAGGTTAAATGCAGTTGATTTCTTTTCTTTATCTGGTGGATTCAAATAGTAAGGTTCAACACGATTTATAAATGAATATTGTGAATAGTTTTCTGCTTCTTGTTGTATCTTTTCAGCTAACACTTTTCCAAAATCGTAAAGGTTGCCGACGGCAGCTTGTTGCCGTTTGTTGATGCTATACCATGTTGTGACAATATTTTTTTTGTAGTCTGAAGCAGAGCATAAAGCTTCTTGTGGAAATATATCTGCTCTTATAGAAACAGTCACATAGTCGTCGTGGTAAATTTCATCAATCAGCTCAATATTATTTACTTCACCTGAAGCACGAATTTCAAAGCGGTCATCTTCAAGCAAACCATTAGTAAGAGATTGGATACTTTTTACGGATGCACCAGAGAACAGCAGCGCTTGTTTAATGGCTTCTTGAGTCGCTTGTTGGCGCGCCGCTTCCTTTTCACCATTGTGGATAATGGCTTGACCTGTGGCCTCGAACCAAATGGCCAGTGCAGGGTGGCTGCTAACAAGTAACATCAGAACAGCAATTATTTGTATTATTCTACCTACTTGCATAACGTGCCTTTCTATCATGAACATGGGTAAAGTTAATTTTGGGATAATACATAGTCAAATTTCAGACTGATTTCTATTATGTTTAACTAATCATAAAACTAAGCACAAATCATACCTATATGAGAAATTATCTTTTGGGTATGGTTATTGCTTCGCTAATTATTATTATGATCTTTATATATTGAATAGCAGGGTGTTAGAAAAATGATGAATATACTAAGTGTTAACAAGCTAAGCCGCCGATATATCCCTTTTGCAGCAGTGTTAAGTATATGTTTGACTGGCTGTTCTAGTTTGTTCAATAAACATGTTGAGTGGGAAACTGTCGCTCCTGAAACCTACCCCGTTATTTCGGCCGTTGGTTATGCACCGATATCAGATCAAAAAGGGGCAAGTGAGTCTAGTAGAATGTTGATGGCACTTAAGGCCTCGAAGCTAGATGCATACCGAGAGTTGACTGAGCAAGTATATGGTCAAAAGGTCGATAGTGGTCAGTCTTTGGAAAGTTTAATCATACAAAACACTCGCTTAGATAGTTCAGTGCAAGGTGTGATTAGAGGTGCAAAAGTGGTAAAGAGTTACCCAGTTGGGGATGATACTTATGCGACTGAGCTAGAATTAGACTTTAAATTGGTCAACGATATTTACCTGTCCACTGCACGTCCTAAGCGCGTTAAAAAAGTTAATTATTATTAAAAAACGGCTGCATTCAGTGAGCCGAGCGCAAAGTGATCGGCTTAAAGATTATAAAAGAGGTATTTAATGGGTAGTAAAATAGAGTTGCTATTTTTATCGATTCTATCGAAGCTCAAATTGCACGGCGACCGACTAAAATATTGAATGGCCTAAGCGCTGATCCCACCACTAGAACTACCACCTTGAGTTCGGCCACTTTTATTGTAAGTCATGGATTCTTTGGCTCTTGATTCTAATAAAAGGTTACGAAGATGTTCTAGACGCAATTGGCCTTGTTCTACTGCAGTTTGATTAATTTGCGTGCGATACTTACATTGGGAAACGATTTCTTTTGCTTGATTAAATAACTTAACCACTTCTTCATCATCTTTTTGCTCTTGACTCGATTTAGTATACAAGTTGGCAATAAGAGTATCTTGTTGTTGAACAGAATTAAGCAGCACTTCTTTCGTCTTTAACATATTGATCAGTGATTCAGCATCTCTGCTACTGATGAGATGAAGTTCTGTTTCAAGAATTTGTTGTAATTCTAGTAAGAGTTTATGTTGACTTTTAATGGCTTTTTTTAATTCAGGCATAATATTTATCAAAGATAAGGGCAGCACTCATTATGCTGCCTTTATACTTTAGTACCAAATATTTCTGATTCTAATGTTGAAATCCTCTGCGCTAGTGCTTCAGGGTTAATTTGATACTCTCCGCTTTGGATCTCTTTTTTCAATCTATCAACCTTTTCTTGATTGACAGGGGCTTCTACACCTTTCCTCTGAACTTGGCTAAGTTGTTGGGCAGATGATGTCAATGACACTGAATCTTGACGTACACCAACCGAAGCTGCTTTTTGCGTGCTTGATTGTTGCGTATTACCATTATTCAAAGTCTGTTGTTGACTGAGTTTCTGGTTATCAACCGTTGTTTTAGGGCTACCGTTACTTATGTTGTTAATTGCCATAATGAATACTCACTCCCTTAATTTAACCTCTATTTCTTTATCGGCTTTTATCCCAGATACTTTAGCAAAAAAAACAATTTTCAGCACTAAATGAATGGAAACTATTATTCGCCGTTTGCGCATATGCTTAAATACCTATTTCTACTTGCCCTGTACTGGAAACTCGAGCATGTATTTTTTTATTTGAGCGTCTATTTTTTACTTGAATTGTTTCGCCCATTCTACCGTCTTCTAACGCCACACCACTGGTTTTGACTCGCATACTGGGGTTGCCTGCAGAAATTGTAACGCTGTCGCCTTTGCACACAAAACATAAGTTATTCGGTTCAACGGGTCTTCCTGCTGAGACCCGACGTTTTATTCTAGCACCTACTACATCTTGTATATCGGCAAATGTACTTCTTCTTAAACGTTTTTTATTCATCTTGACGACATGAATGTTATCGGTGGTTAATAATGCTCCTGGGCTGACGGCGCTTGATATGACAACAACCGGCTGCGTTTCAGTTGCTTTGACCACCATAAACCTATACCAGTCGTTGTCGCTACACTGGGCTTTTACCGTGACATTCGACTGGCTAAGAGCTTCTGGACTCGAGGAGAAAATAAGAGTGGAAGTGCATATTGGTATCTGAACCCGTTTATCAATGGGCATCGCTACTACATCGATGGTTTTGTTATTATTCGGATCAAGTTGACTTAATACAAATTGTTCCGCTTCGATAATCAATTGCTGTTTACTTAAATTATTCTCATCTGCCGCCGTTATACCAGTATACATACAAGTAATTATTGCGAATAGGCTGGTCAATGTTTGATAATAATGTGATTTATTCATATTCACTTGTTGTTAATTTGTCTATGCTAGGGACATATTAACGAAAGCATAAAGCGTCAATATTTAGACGCCATAATAGAAATTTTTGAGGTTACTATTGTTCTGCTCAGTTAATAAGTTACGTATAAGTGTCAATTTGTTGCGGTTCTACGCAATATGGCTGTGAACTAATTGTACTTAAGTAAGATATAAGCAAAAGGCACGCCGCTTTTAATTCGTATTGGAGTTATACATGTCTGAAATTTTGAACTCTGTCAATCAACGTACTCAGTTGGTTGGTGAAAACAGATTAGAGTTGTTGTTGTTTAAACTTAATTCAAGACAACGATTTGGTATTAACGTATTTAAAGTGCGTGAAGTTTTGCAGTGCCCACCATTAACCTCCATGCCTAGACTAAATAAGTTAGTAAGGGGTATTGCTCATATTCGTGGACAAACTATTTCTGTGATTGATATGAGTTTGGCAGTTGGTGGCAAAAAGATTGAAGACCTGAGCTCCGCGTTTATTATCATTGCCGAATACAACAGTTCGGTACAAGGATTTTTAGTGGGGTCTGTAGAACGTATTATTAATACTAACTGGCAGTCTATAATGCCACCGCCTGAAGGTAGTGGTAGAGCAAGTTACTTGACTGCGGTAACTCAAATGGAAGATGAGTTAATAGAAATTTTGGATGTTGAAAAAATATTAAATGAAATTTCACCTGTTAAAACTGATTTGAGTGACGAGGTTGCCAATAATTTAAAAGTAGAAAACAAAAAAGAAAAAATTATCTTTATTGCTGACGACTCATCTGTCGCTCGAAATCAGGTTAAAAAAGCCTTATCTTCACTCGGTCTAGAAATTGAATTAGCAAAAAATGGTCTTGAAGCTTTAGAGAGGTTAAAAGAAATTGCCGCGCAGACAGGTGATATAACTGACAAAGTGGGGGTATTGATATCTGATATCGAAATGCCTGTAATGGACGGATACACACTCACCGCAGAGATAAGAAATACCCCAGAGCTAAAAAAACTTCACGTTATTTTGCATACGTCTTTAAGTGGTGTGTTTAATCAGGCAATGGTTGAGAAAGTGGGTGCTGACGATTTTATTGCCAAGTTTCACCCTGATGAATTGGCGACCTCAGTACAGAAGTGGTTTGGAAACGAGTAGTACTCGCTTTGAGAGTTGTCGATTAACTCGTAGAAAAAAGATATTGTTTTTGGAATTTCAGACATATGCAGTTAAAGAGTATTGAGTGACAGATAAAGAGTTTGATGAGCATCATTATGTCTCTTTTTGTTATTTCTTAGAACGAGCCTGTGGCATCGTTTTAGGGGATAATAAACAGTATCTAGTGCGCAGTAGGTTGTCGCCTTTAATCAAACGCTTTAGTTGTCTGACTATTAATGCTTATATAGACTCCGTAATTAAAGGCAACCGAGCACATCAAACTGCCGCAATTGAAGCCATGACGACGAATGAAACGTTATGGTTTCGTGATGATTACCCCTTTAAGTTGCTTGAAAGTCGAATACTTAGCCAGTTTCCTGGTAAAAATAAACCATTACGTGTATGGAGTGCAGCTTGTTCGTCGGGTCAAGAAGCTTACTCCATTGCCATGACGATTTTGAACTTCAAAAAGCACCAGTCAAACAGCTTTCGTGCGGGTATCGAGATTGTTGGGACTGATATATCTGAAGAAATGTTGCAGCGATGCAGGTCAGCAGAATACGATCAATTGGCCATTTCTCGTGGTTTACCAGAGCAATTCAAAACGGATTTTTTTGAGCCTGCTGATAACGGTAAACTTAGATTAAAATCACAAGTCAAATCCTTAGCCAACTTTAGATCTATTAACTTATTAGATAGTTACTCATCTCTTGGTAAGTTCGATATTATTTTCTGTCGTAATGTACTGATTTATTTCTCTCCCGAAGTAAAAAAGCAAATACTGCAAAAGATTGCCGCTTGCCTGCAAGATGACGGCATATTATTCCTCGGCGCATCGGAATCTATCTCAGCTTTGACCGATAAATTTTCTATGGTCAGATGTAATCCAGGCCTTTATTACCTTTTAAAACCTCAATAAACCCCACCTTAGCTCACTCTCTCTTTTTTTATCTAGTTAATATTGTTGCCGATGGCACAGCCTTTGCTTTAACTCGGTACATAGAGGAGAAATATATGGCTATTAATTTAGATAATTTGATGGGGTTTCATCATAAAGCTCTGCAAATCCGAACTGACAGGATGGAAGTGCTCGCAGGAAACTTAGCAAATGCAAACACACCTGGTTACAAGGCAAGAGACATCGATTTTCAAAAAGCGATGAAAAATGCACAGCAATCCAGTGGTAATAATTTGATTCGCACACACGACAATCATATTAAAGGTTCAATGCAAGGCTCTGGAGAATTGCAGTTCCGTATCCCCAATCAACCTGACACAGGTGATGGCAATACGGTCGATGTACAAATAGAAAGAAATACATTCTTAGACAATGGGCTGCGTTATCAAGCGGGTATGGAGTTTTTGAACGGTAAAATCAAAGGCATGAAAAAAGCATTGAGTGGAGGTCAGTAATAATGAGCTTATTTAACGTAATGGACATTGCCAGTACAGGTATGAGTGCACAAAGTGTGCGTTTGAATACCACTGCCAGTAATGTAGCTAATGCGAACAGTGTTAGCAGTAGCTACGATGAAACGTATAAAGCTCGGCATCCTGTTTTTGCAGCGGAATTACGTCAAGCATCTGAACAGCAAGGTGTGGGCTCCAGAGTCAAAGTGCTTGGCGTTGTTGAAAGTGCTAAACCGTTACAAATTGAATATAGCCCAGGTCATCCTATGTCAGACGAAAATGGTTATATCTATAAACCCAATGTCAATGTGGTCGAGGAAATGGCGAATATGATGTCCGCATCTAAAGCCTATGAAACAAACGTACAGATAGCCGATACCACCAAACGAATTTTTAGAAAAGTACTAAGACTCGGTCAAGGTAACTAGTAATGAGTAGCAACCGCAAGTCATATATAGAGGAACAATTGTGGATACAGTAAACAATGGCCTAAACACCAATCTGTACTGGCAACCAGAAAAAACTGGCGTTTCTGATGACAGTAATCAGAAACTGACCCAGGAAGACTTTTTCTCTTTATTGACTGAGCAGTTAGCTAATCAAGACCCTACTAAGCCCGTTGATAACGATCAAATGGTCGCACAAATGACCAGTTTCACTATGGCTGATGGTATAGAACAGCTTAACGACAAATTTAGTGATTTTGCTACCTCTATGACATCCAATCAAGCATTGCAGGCATCTAGTTTGATTGGACAAAAAGTACTGTTGCAAGGTGACATCGGGTATATCGAGGCTGAAGGGCAGAATGTGTCCGGTGTGGTTATCGCCGAACAAAGCGTTCAAGAGCTAGAAATTACTATCGAAAACGAAAACGGTGAAATTATCAAGTCAATCAATGTCGGCACACAAGCAGCAGGTAACATTGAATTTAATTGGGATGGAACCGATGCAAACGGCAATAATATGCCAGTTGGCAATTATGTAGTACGTGCACAAGGTAATGTTGCAGGGGAATCAATAGTCGTTCCCACAGCAATCAACAGGCATGTAGACAGCGTTAGTCTGGCAGCAAGTAGTCAGGGTATTATTCTTAATTTGGACGGCGATGCTAGTGTCACACTTAACGATGTCATTCAAATCGGCGGTTAACAGGAGAAACAAAATATGTCTTTTAACATAGCGTTAAGTGGCGTGTCAGCGGCACAAAGAGACTTAGATACAACAGCAAATAACATTGCTAACGTTAATACCGTGGGTTTTAAAGAGTCCCGGGCAGAGTTTGGTGATGTGTATGCTCAGTCTCTGCTGGCAGGGGGGAAAACGAAAGTCGGTGATGGTGTGATTACCCAAGAAGTGGCCCAACAGTTTTCTCAAGGTAGCTTGCAGTTTACTGACAATGCGCTGGATTTGGCAATTACCGGCAACGGTTTTTTTGCTACAGTGCCAGGCTTAGACTCCAGAGATTTTTCCTTTACTCGTGCGGGGATGTTTAAATTAGATTCAAGCAATTTTGTGGTGAATGCTAATGGTGACAATTTATTAGGTTTTCCGGTCAATGCCGATGGTACCTCTTCATCAGTGGCGTTAAGTACCACCGAACCCGTTAGTGTCCCAGACTCTTCAGGCTCACCTTC
>Ga0307488_10001567_pt1 | contig 19102 bp, 10 predicted proteins | sample SB02metaG_FD_202248 | JGI IMG/M metagenome (GOLD analysis project Ga0307488, IMG submission 202248) | Sea-ice brine microbial communities from Beaufort Sea near Barrow, Alaska, United States - SB 0.2 | ecosystem: Environmental > Aquatic > Marine > Coastal | place: USA: Alaska | collected... | reverse complement strand
TAAAGAAATATAAAAACACAAACAGGTAAACCCAGAGAGCATCCAAAAAGTGCCAAAACGTGGCACCTAACTCAATTCCAAGCATTTGACCCTTTTTATAGCGTTGTTTAAAATGGTTATAAATTACTACCGAAAGCACTATCAAGCCTGCCGCTAAGTGGACGAGGTGCAACAAAACCACCACATAAATAAACGAAGTAGTAATTGTACTTTCACTACCGGTAAAGTAATAACCCGATGCTATTATTTCTGAAAAACTTCTGAATTGCAGATCAACAAAACCTATCCCTAAAGCTAATGTAGTTAACAATAGCAAAGTAGCCCCTTTACGATCACCCTTCAAAACAGCTCTTTTGGCAAGTATAAAAGTGATGCTACTCACCATAATTACCAAGGTGCTCCAATACAAGGTCTCTGGTAACTGAAAATCTGAGATCCAGTCTGGCCTATTTTTACTTACCACATAGGCACTGGTGATTCCTGCAAACATCATTACCATACTGGCAATTCCAAACCATAACATCATTTTTTTGGCTCTGCCAATTTTATGCTTTTGGGTCTCTTGTGTTATATCCATTCTCTTAAAAATTTATCCAATACATAAACGATTTGCAAAAGCGTGATATAAGAAACACTTGCAAACATTAATTTTTTAGCTGAAACAGCATCTCTGTTCTTATACAGTTTAAAGGCATAATACAACATTCCCAAGCCAAGCAATAAAATAACAGCACCTGCATAAGGCGTTAAGAATAGTCTCCCGGTAACTCCAAAGACCGGGATCAAGGACACCAGAATAGTCCAAACCGTATATAATATCACTTGAATAGCTGTGCCCTTATCTCTCTTTCCGGTAGGAAGCATAAAGAATCCACCTTTTTTATAATCATCGAACATCCACCAGCCTATTGCCCAAAAGTGAGGGAATTGCCAAAAGAACTGGATCATGAAAAGTGTGCCCGGTTCAATACTAAATTCGTTGGTTGCCGCTACCCATCCCAGCATAAAAGGAATTGCCCCCGGAAATGCACCAACAAATACAGATAATGGCGTTCTGGTTTTAAGCGGAGTATAAACACTAACATATAAAAATATGCTAATAGCCCCAAACATTGCAGTTTTAGGGTTTATGATATAAAGAGTGATTAAGCCTAATACAGTTAAAGTACTTGCTATTACAAATGCAGTATTCACAGACATTCTTCCGGCAGGAATAGGCCTGTTCTTGGTGCGATCCATCAAGACATCCAGGTCTCGCTCTATAATTTGATTGTAAGCGTTAGATGCACCAACCATGCAATAGCCTCCAATTGCTAATAACAAAACAGTCACAAAATTCACCTCTTCTGCTCCCAGAAAATATCCGGCAACCGACGAGAAAACCACGCTTATGGCCAATCGCATTTTTGTGATCTCTTTAAAATCTGAAAGTACTGACACAGAAGGGGTGTATACGCTTGTATTACTCAAAAAAAGCAATTTAGTATTTGGCGCAAAGATACTTCTTAATTGTGTTTTTGCAAGAATGTGAAAAAGTTAATTTTCAAGGGGTAATACTTAAGGAAATTATCACATTTATATTAAAATCAAATTTAAGACAAGAATAAGGAGTCTGTTTTTTTGTTTTATGAAAATTCACCTAAGCATCATTAAAAAAATAACTAAATCAGGCCTTTAATCGCAAAACAAACTTTCCTTTATTAATATTCGTAATACCAATTAAATATATCTGTTCGAAGACCTACATTAAACCAAACGGTATTTTCCTTAAAGATAAGATCGGTATTTACCTGAGGATTAAAATCCCTGTAAATAAGACTTCCGAAAACCTTAAGGTTAGTCACCGGATTTATAATATAGCCTGCTTCCACTTCAGAAAACAATGTAGTAGCAGTATTACCTTGTCCAATTTTTACTCCATCCTCAAAAGCACGATCGCGCTCACTGCGGTATATATTTCCTCCATAATACCTGTCATCGCTCCCATCATCAAAATCGAAACCACGTTTCCCATAGATCACTTTTGCACTTCCAAAAAAACGGTCTCTCCTATATCTGGCAATTCCTATGATCTCTCTAAAATTAGCTCCCCATAAATGTGCTAAAGACTGATTGTTATGTCCATAATTAAGAACAATTGAATTATGTGAATAAGTATAAGGCCTTACCTGATTGTACTCTGCCTGTAAATAAAGATCTGGCACATTAAAAGCATCAAAATACTTAAGCCCTAACTGGTAACCCAACTTATTCTTCCAGCTTTGGTTTCCTCCAAAGATCTTTTCCGTAGAAAATTCATCGATGATCCATTGGCCATAAAGATTTACCTGGTCGCTCAATTTATATTTACCGGTAACTCCAATTATAGCATTACCTCCACGAGCTCCTGTAGAAAATTCAATAGATCTGTAAAAAATCACCGGATTCAAATAATTTACATCAAAACCACGCCCATTATCATTTTGCCAGGTCACCGATTCAAACAATCCAAGATTAAACCTTTTGGTAAGATTCAAACTCAAATAATGGTTAGCCATATATTTGGTTCTATAAGAACCTTCTGCAGATACCTCAGCCCTAACATCTCTTAAAGACATGAAAGTATTGGTATATTTTAGCTTCCAAAAACTGGTATTAAATTTTAAAAATGGATATGGACTTGCAACATCACTCATCAATAATGAGCGGTAACCATCTCCAATAAAATTCTTACCATGTCCGAATTGCACATTGAAGAAATCTGAAACTTTATAAGACAGATATCCTTCAGCTACAGGAAAATCATACCCATCGTCTAAAAACTCTTTTGCAATCCCTCTTCCCGGAATCACAGCAGGATTACCACCGTGAGGCTCTATGCTTTCAGCATACCTGTTAAAATAATCGGCGAATCTCCCCTGGCTTTCAAAAACTACCGTGTAAAAATTAAAGTTCTTTCCCAGTCCTCCTTGAAAAATGGCTCCACGAGTGTTATTATAAGTAAATGCCACATCACTTTGAAAATCCTTACCGGCCTGAAGATCTAATACAATATCCCCTGTAAACCAATAATCTTCACCTTGAAAGTTTACTAAATGCTCATCCCATATTTTTCTACCAGCCAATGAGCTACGATTCTTTTCTTTTTCAAATTCAGAATCGAAATCATAATACTTTGAAACTTCATTGTATAAATATGGCTTTGTTGCGGTATGGCTGTTATTACCAATTCTATTCATTTCTGCATCGAACCTGCTATAACGTTCATGAGAAAGAGGAATAAACAGGTTACTGGACGAGACTTTACTTTCAAAAGGCTTGGACACAATACTGTCATACTCAGTTAAAACCTGTTTCTTCTGATGCGTTTTAGGCTGACTTTCCAGAGCTACATCTTCTGCAGGAGTCTCCATTTCAATATACTCCAAGGGGATCCTGAGTGGCATTCTAAACTGGGCATAAGTTGGATTACCATTATAAGTAGCTGGAGATATAGTAGGTAATTCTTCAAAAACCCGTTGAATTTCTTCTTTTAGTTCTGAATAGATGGCGTCTACATAAAGTACTTTGAACTTTCCTTCTTTGGTTACTTCAAAAAGCACAACAGCTTCACCTCTATAATTTTCTTCTGAAACTTTCTGCGGCAACTTAAAATTGTTAGTCACCAAATTCATTAATGTATTCTTGAAGCACACTTCCTCCCCGGAATAATCCATGTTGGAACATTCAGAGAAAGCCGGGTAAGTTTCAAATTCAGAAAATTCGTCTTGCGAAAATGAATTATAGGAGATAAAACAGAGAAGTAGGAATCCAATGTATTTCATAAAAGGAGCACAGATATTATAGCGTGAAACAGTCGAAAGATACCAAAATTTTTATTCTTGTATATAAAACCCTTCTAAACAAAAAAATCCCCAAACTGCAAAGCAATTTGGGGATTGTATATAATTTTAAACTGTCTTAATCCTGTACTTGAAATACAATTGGTAAAGAGTACATAACACCTACCGGCTTACCTCTTTGTCTACCTGGTTGCATTTTTGGAAGAGCGTTTATAACTCTTGCTGCTTCCTGCTCCAATCTTGGGTGTGGTGCACGAGAACGAACATCTGTAATGTTACCGTTCCTGTCTATCTTAAACTGAACAATCACACGATTAATTCCTGTTAAGCCCAATTGACTACCTAAGTCTGTATTAAATTTTCTTTGTACAAATTCCTGTACTTTCTCACTCATACATTTCTTACGCTGGTCATTGTTAGCTAAATTTTCACATCCTGGGAAAATCGGCACATTTTCAATAACAGCAAAAGGAACATCTGCGATCACATCATCTACAGGAGCTTCTATAATTTCTTTTACCTCAACGATCTCGTCTTGATTAGTTTCTGTAGACTCAATGATATCTTCCTCTACTTCTTCCTCATCTTCAACAATTTCAATTATTTCCGGCGCTGGTGGTGGTGGCGGAGGTGGTGGTGGTGTATTCAAAATTTCCGTGATCGGAATTTCTTCATCATCTAAATCACCTAGGTCTAATTGACCAAGATTGATATTATCTTTTTCGTAGGTTTTCCATTCTATGGCTTGCCATGCAATAAACAGGACTAAAACTAGCCCTAGCTGAAGAAAGAGAACGCTACGTTTTGTTAAATCGGCTTTCGGATTTTTCTTAGGTTTCATAATTCGTTACTAATTAATAAGGGTTGCTAAAGTAAAATATTTTTTCATAAAAATGAATTAATCTTGTGTTTTAAGCGCTTAAAGAATTTTAATAATCCTAAACACATGCCAAACGCTAATAAAACTCCGATACTATTTGCCAGTATATCAGCCCAATCCGGGTCTCGATATTCGGTGAGGGCTCCTTGTAAAACCTCAATTAACATACCAAACACAATCACTGCGACTGAAATGTTAAAAAAACCTCTAATTTTAATGTTATTATCCTGATTTTTAAATAAATAGTGAAAAAACCAAACAAATGCAAGTATAAAATAAGCACCGAGATGCATCATTTTGTCTGTAGGGTTAAAATCTCCAATAGAGATTTTCCCTAATTGCATTAAGGATAAAGAGGCAATTAAGAGCGTGTATAACACCGCAATTACTAATTGTATTCTAGCTACCAATAAGTTCTTTATATTCTTCTGGACTCATTAAACCTTCGATCTCGGCTTCATTGGACATCTTGATTTTAACCATCCATCCATCTCCATAAGGATCTGTATTTACTTTTTCAGGTGTGTCTTCAAGACTCTCATTAAATTCGATGATCTCACCCGCAAGAGGTAAAAACAAATCTGAAACAGTCTTTACGGCTTCAACAGTACCAAAAACTTCTTCACGCTCCATTGTTTCACCAACGGTTTCCACCTCAACATAAACTATGTCGCCAAGTTCTCCTTGAGCAAAATCTGTAACACCAATTGTGGCTACGTTCCCATCGATTTTCACCCATTCGTGATCTTTGGTGTACTTTAATTCTTGTGGTATATTCATAAAATTCTTTTTTTCTAAGTGCACAAAGTTAATTTATTCTTGGGTTTGGTCAAATAGCTTTTGGTTAATTTCCGAAATTATATCTCAATGTGATTCCGGAACGAATTGTTGTTTGTGGAAAAGCAGTAGAGATAGCATATTCAGAAAAAGTATGATCGTAATAAACCAAGGCTGTCAGGTTCTTTGATATGGCATAATCTGCAACAAAATTTATCGCCCAAAGGTCTTGCCCAGCGATCACCTGATTATTGTCCAGATCCAAATATCTAATAATATTTATATTCTTCCTGTAAGCTACATCTGCTTTAAAATTAAGATCACTGCTAAGCACTCGCTGCTTCCCTCCTAAATTAGTTACGATCTTAAAATCTTTAATTCGATAACCCAATCCAAGTATATATTCATTCCCCTTAACTTCGGTAAGTAAATTATTATCAAAACTTAGGGACATAGTCCTGTCTTTCTTGATCTCTGCCAATATTCGAATTGCTTCTTTGGTTTCAAGATCTATCCTTATCAAAGGACTAAATAATTCAGTTAGGTTGACATTAGCAAATAAGAGCTCGTTTTTAAAATTATTAGCCTGATTAAATTCATAAGGGTTTTCAGGATTATAATCTAAATTGGACTGAAATTGATTGATCGTGTATCCGGCTCTATACCCATGACTTAAACTGAATCTTCTAAAATTCTTTTTAAACCAATCCAATCGCATTAATCCGGTGTATTTAACATCCCAGTTTGGCAATGGCACATTTCTAAAGGCTCCTAATTTAACTGAAGAAGCACTTTGTCCACTGTATGCTGAAATAAATGCAGGTAAAAGAACTGCCTGATTTGTTTTTCCATATCCTACCGGAAATCCATCTGAATCTAAATCATTTGGGTCCCGACCATTTTCTGATGCCAATCTCTGCGCAATTTCCAGCCTGTTATCTCTAAAATTATTAAAGGTTTCTGAAAATTCCTGATCATTCTTATCGAAAGCACTTTTAATAAGAACTGTAGAAATATTGAAGTTTCCATAATTATAGGGACTTAAGGATTGGTATTCTAAACTGGTAGGTCCTATTCTATAATTCTCATTATATGTTTCAGAATATATTCTATTTGCATTCAAATCTATTGTAAGATCAGGGATAAAACTCAACGAAGCCTGCATATCCAATTGTTTGTTTTGCACAGATGTATATTGCTGATTAAATTCCTGATAAAGTGTTAACCAACCCTTTCTCGCAGCGATACTTCTAACATCACTTTGACTTCCTAAAGTGAATCCGGTGGTGGGTCTTAATGTCCCCCAAAAACCAATACTAGGGGTATAACCCGGCAAAAAGATCCCTTCATTTTCTCGATATGTTATTTGAACCCTCTTAATAGCAGTAACAAGTCCTAACACAGTATTATATGCTTTATCTGATCCTGGTTGCTTTGCCTTCTCATCCTCTTTAGATTGATTAGGTAACTTAGCTACGCTTTCACTTCTTGCTTTAATAGAGGTAGCTTCAGATTTTCTGGGCACAAGACCTAAATACTTATACAAACCTTGCATATCTAGATTCGCATTGATCTGGTGGATGCTAGAGTTTTGTACAGAATTCCCAAGATCCGGGATCCCTTCTAATTGATCGAAGAGCTGGGAGCCTCGCTGCCATTGGAAATCTCCGGTATAAGAATAAGTGGTTTTTATGAACTCTAAAACCGGAATTTTAGCAAATGGCAATTCATAATTCACTTGTAATGATTGAAAATGTTGGTTTGGAGTTCCAACCTCAAAAAAGTCGTCCCAAATTCCAATGCTGTTATCCACAAAATTATCTTCGGTAAAATAATTTCTCACCAATCTATTATTGGTGGCATTAAAACTAAGTTGAAGCGATTTTGTTAAATTATAATTTACCCGATATTGCCAATCGAACATAAAATTACGTTGATAGAGGGTTGGAATCCCAATGTCGTTTTCATTCAAAGCAAGTTCCCGGAATTTTTGCTCGTTGTATTGTCTAAAAATATTTGATCCTAAAGAAATATTGGTTGGTAAAAGATTAACATTGAAGTCTTTTACCAAAGAATAGTAATCACTGCTATCTAATGCTTTTATATTTTTGAATGGCTCTAAGGTTAAAGGCAAAAACCCATAATCGTAGGTTGCTCCAACTCGCACATTCTGACTAAGTGCATCTTCAATTTCAAAATCTCTATGATCTATTTGATTGTAAGAAGAAGAAAAAGCAAAATTCTCAATATCATAAGGCATAGGTTTTTTATCTCCTACTCGCTCTTTACGCAAACCAATAACATTAAGACTCTGTCTTTTGGTATAAGCTTCAGATTGCTCTTTTACCTGATCGCGTTCTGCAGGATCTGTAATATCATTCAACCTATTATTAAGTTCCAGATCCAGAAATTCCTGATCGTATTTAGGAGTGATTAATTCTTCTCCTCTGCTATAATTAAAAGGGATTTTTACTCCCCATTTCTGTGGTAATAATTGTCCAACATTAACATTGGTCACTATATCATATTGCTGAAGATCTTCTCGACTTCTTTGATTTGGACCTTCCTCTAATGCGCCAAATCCGATAGTGCTTTTTCTTCCTGTTGCAGATATCGTTGCGAAATCGGCAATATTTGTATCCATATTCACTACAGCAGCCCAACCTCCTTGATTATCCAGGTCTGAAAGTCTTAATTCGTTAAACCAAACCTCTCCACATATATCTGAAGCTGATTCTTCAGGGCTTCCATTCTTTACCCCAAGCATCAATAATCTTACATTTCCAAAACTTGGGTTTCCTTTTATCCCAATTCTAAGTTGTCCCATTTCATATGGATCGTTAGAATCAACTAGGCTTAGATCTTCATTAAAATAGTTTAATTCTGTAGGAATTAATGATGGATCGCCCAAGACTTTTGTCTTTACTTGCTGAAGTAACTCCAACTGTAATAACAACTTATTGGCATCTGGCCAAATCTCACCTGGGGTAGTTGCGCCCGGTAAAGTTGCCGTTAGAGGGATTTCAATTTGATAATAATTATCTGTAAAATCTGTTCCAATTCTCACGAATGCAACTAATTGACCATCCTTTAAGGCTATCTCATTCACAAAAGATTCCGCATGCAAAAACATTTCCAAATTCTTATACTGTCGCATATCCACTTGAAAATTCTTGTAGACTGCCCGAGCATCTTGTGGTTCTAAATCACAAGCTCTAATAGAGAGTGATTGCTCATTTTGGCGAATATTAGTGTTGTTATTAAACAATTCTTCTCGATTCACCCCAGGAGGCAAAACATAAGGAATTGGCTCTCTATTTTCATTCTCTTCAATGTTCACCGCAGAAACCTCAAACAAAGTTCCTTCTTCTACAGGTTGACCTGGAGTCTCAGGATTTAAACTTTGATTATATCTTCTATAATCTCCACGAACAAGATCCATGGTCCCAAATCTCAAAACAGTTTCCTGCTGAAAGTCCGATAGGAAAAGTCGCATAAATCTTATGGATCTAAAATCGGCAATGCCTCCCTTGGCTTCTGTTGGCTCAAAAATAGGCACTTTAAACTGGATCCATCTCACAGGAATATCCTGTCCATTTGGAAGCGGAGCATCTAATTCCCGAACATCTGTGATATACGGGCTATTACTAGCGTTCATCCCAGGGAAGATCTTCACATCATACTGAAAATAACTATTAATAGTATTCATCGTATTATCTCTGTTGAGATCTTCAGTAGTTGGTAATGTGGTATTTCCTCTATTAGTGTCCCCCAATGAAGTTGGCGAGTTTCCTTGTGTCCCATTATAATTTCTATAACGATCTATGATGTTACCTGTCCTGTTAAGAAAATATTCGTAATTATCTGCCGCAGGATCTGGTAAACCTCCAAAATCTGAAAATTTTAATGCCTCTTCTGCATCGCTTAATCCATCAAATCCAACATCCTGATTAATACGTTCTTGCCCCTGAGTATCAAAAGCATAAATTAAAGACTGATCTGCCGGTACTTTACCAAATACAGTACTTACAGTATTTTGTGTGCCACCATCTTGCGGAAGTCCATTCTCATATTGTTTTCTTCCGTCCCCAAGCACATCTTCAGAAACATTTCCTAAATTAAAACTGATAGTCCCTCCAGTGTTCCCGGAATTTTCAGAATAAATAAATGGGTCCATCATCCAGAATTCTATAAATTCCACGTTGGCCTGTTCAAAATTGGTAGAGGTAATAGCTCTGGATATACCCCCAAAATTCTCTTTAGGATTATTTAAAGAGCTTCCACCTGCCAGTGCCGGGTTAAAATTATAAGGCCCCCGAGTAGTTGGAGAAAATGTAAGATCCATTGTATAAATCACCTGTGGTTGTCCTTGGATCACATCTGTATTTGGAAATATCTCATTAAGAAAAACCCTTCTTGTAGCAAAATTAGAGAGGTCGGCATCTGTGATCCCATCTGGTCTTCTAATGCTGTAAAAAATTGGATCTATAGTATACCATGATAAACTAGCCCTCTTGTATCCTGCTGCTAAATCTCCATTCCCAAGCTCTCCCCCAAAATCCAAGGGAACACTGGAAAGTTCCCAGCTTAATGGGTTGTTTATAGAAATAGATGTCTGGGAAGCTTCAAAATCGTCTATATAGGTAGTAGCCTTTTGGTCAAAATCATTCACTTGCGGTGCACCTGGTTGCAAATAGGCAAATTCTCCACGAATGGAGAAATTAGAAGGAACATCTGTATCTATATTAGGCAACTTGTTTACCAATCTGGTTAAAAACGGCACTTCCGTACTATAAGTAGCATTTAAACCATAAATGGTATTATTAACCGGCTCGTAACTGTAATTCGCTTTTTGTGTTAGTGGCCGTTCCTTTAGATTTAAAAAGGTTCCACCAACTAATAATTTTTCATTGAACTGATGCTCTATATTTATTCCTGTAAACCTTTTAGATTGCTGCCCGAACAATGAATTATTCTCAGTAGAAACCTGAATTGGAATATTGGAAGCCAATAATGCTTCGTCTATAATCTGCACTCTTCCCAACTGATAATTCACCACATAATCTACACCTTCCTGCAGTACTCTTCCGCCTGCGGTAACCGTCACCGAACCTTGCGGTAAATTGAAGCCAACAGGAATCCCATCTACTTGGGAGGATTTATATCTACCTTTTAACTGAAATTTATTCTTATCGGCATCTTCTTGTTCTGCCTGGATCTTGGTGGTACGATATAAGGATCTAAAAACATACTCTCGCTGATTATCATTATAAGTTTCCGGGAAATTATAATCTTCTACACCGCCATTCGGGGTATTATCTAGTTTATCAAATAAGTATTCTCCAAAAGGTTCAACTGTTGTAAAGATCACTAATCCGTTTTGCGGATTAATTGTTATCCCCGGGACATAATCGAAGAAGCCATCTCCCCCATTCACAGGGTCATTGTTGGTGTTTAATTTATCCAGATTAAATACCCGAAGTAAAGTGGTTTTAGAAACATCTTCCGGCAAAGGTATACCGGCTCCCGGAGCAGGAGACAGATAGTTTTGTGGCTGTGGATCTGTGTATAAAATATTAAGTCTGAAATCTTCTTGCTCTAATTGAAATGCTCCCAAAGCATAAATGTTTTTCATCATTAGATCCCATACCGGCTCACTTACATTGGTAAGTGTGCTTTTTAATAATTTAACCACCAAATTCTGGTTAATTCTAGCACCATCTGCATCGGCCTGGGTATTAGCATCTACGCCATCGTTGGCAAATTCCCCAACCTGATAGACTTGCCCATTAACAGTGTATTGAAAAGCAATTCCTAAGACTTCATCGTTGCTCAATCTCTGGTTAAGACTTATATAACCTAGTCTTTCATCGAAGGTAAATTCATTGGGTTTTAACTGTCTTGCATTCTCTAGCTTCGCATAATCTTTTCCTTCTGAAACGGTTACACCTCCAAATCCGCTTTGAACCGTTGAAATTTCTCTAATTGCAGGTGTCAAGATAGATTCTTCCGGACCGGTTATTCCAAAAGGGTTAAAATCATTGTTAGTATTATTGGGAAATGCGCCTGGAGCAGTGTTAAAGAAACCGCCAGGAGGATTATCTAATCCAATGTTACCAGGAATATTTGTTTCTCCAAGATCCTGAATAGCAACTATATTTCTTGTATCGTTTAAATTCTGGACATTGTTGGTACGGTTGGTAACCCAAACCTGAATTCGTTGGATTTGTATATTGCTATTGATAAACGGGTAATCCTGAAGCGACTCGTTATAATGATCCCTAAAATAATGTGCTAAGAAAAAGTGCCTATCCTGATCGTAATCTATGGAGAACTTCTCAAATTCTTCAATGGTAGCACCACCTTCTACATTTACAGTTCTTCGTTCTGATTTTTGTTCAGAAAAAACTCCTGTAACCCTAGTCTTCCCAAATTGCAATTCAGTCTTAAAACCAAATAAGCTCTGTGCTCCTTGGATAAGAGCGCTATTAAGCGGCATGTTTACATTCCCCACTTCGATCTTCTGAATGATATCGTCTTCGTTGGGAGTATACTCCAACTTCAACTGATTTTGAAAATCGAAGGTAGATTCGGTATCGTAATTCGCGATCACCTTTAATTTTGTTCCAACATTTCCAAGTAAACTAAGCTGGATCCTTTGATCGAAATCGAAGGTAAGATTACTTCTATTTCTTGGCGAAAATGCGGGATTATCTTGCTTTGTGTACAGTAATCCAAGATCCATTGCCACACTTCCCTGGGGAACAACCTCAATCTCTTTTCCTCCAAAAACACTTTCAAAGAAACCAGAATTCACATAATAACTCGGTAAAACATCTTGCTGTGCCTCAGCATTGTCCTCTCTGTTTTCGGAGATCGCATTATTTTTCTCTTTGAAATTATTCCGGATCTCTTCCTGAATAACCAGTTGCTGGTACTCTTCAGTAGTAAGAATTAAAGGAATAGATAAGTTATAGGTTCCTAATTTTTCGGTATAAATGTATCTTTTAAGAATAGGATCATATTCGTATCCAGCCACAATACTCGCAGGATTTGGTAAAGATAAGGTACCTGTAGCATAACCGGTACGGGTGGAGTCCTGTGGCACAGGAGTTTCTTGTGCAAATAAACTAGAAGAAGTTGCAAATAAGAAGAAAACTCCTAGCAGAGATGTTAATTGCAGATTCAAGTAATTATTTCTCAAAATTAGTTAGGATGAAATTATAAATTCTTTAAAGCTAATTTTATTATTGTTTCTACAGTAGGGTCTTCTGTAGAATCTTTCATAATGCGGTCTACCACCTTTTCGGCAGATTTTCTTGCAAAACCTAAAGTCTCTAAAGCAGATAACGCTTCTTCCTTGTTAGTATTGCTCTGAGAAACAAAAACGTCCCCTTCTCCAAACACCTTCAAAACCTTATCTTTAAGGTCTAAAATAACACGTTGTGAGGTCTTTGCACCAATACCCTTGATACTCTGAACTGTTCCCACATCTCCTGATGCTATTGCATTCATGATCTGTTTAGGATCCAGCGAAGACAACATCGTGCGAGCAATACTTGCTCCAATACCCGAAACGGAGATCAACAACCTGAACAATTCTCGCTCAGATTTTTCCATGAACCCAAATAGGGTTTGAGAGTCTTCTTTCACTTGTAAGTGGGTATAAATGCTAATGGATTCAGAAGCATTTCTTAGTAGCGCAAATGTATGTAACGAAATGTGTAAAAAATATCCTACCCCATTGCAATCTATTACAACATAGGTAGGATTTTTTTCTATTAATTGTCCTCGAAGGTGATGAATCATGTATTATAAAAGTGTTAGTATCCAAATGTACTAAAATAATACAGAGCTCCAAGTCTTTAAACTACCCGAAAACATAGCTATTCTTACTTTTTAGTCTTTTTTCCTTTTTCCTGTGCATCTACTACAGCTACAGCCGCCATATTTACAATTTCCTCTACACTGGCTCCTAACTGTAAAATATGCACCGGCTTATTCATTCCCATCATGATAGGCCCTATCGAGTCGGCGCTATTCATTTCTTTCAATAATTTATAGGTGCCATTTGCCGATTCTAAATTAGGGTAGATCAAAGTGTTTACTTTTTTTCCTACTAATTTTGAAAACGGAAATTTGCTTTGCAACATTTCCTTATTCAACGCAAAATCTGTTTGAATCTCCCCATCTACAATAAGCTCCGGGTTAGATCTATGTAAAATTGCAACTGCCTCTTTTACTTTTTTTGCTCTGTCATTTTTAGAAGACCCAAAATTGGCATAAGAGATCATTGCCACAACCGGCTCCATTCCAAACAATTTAACGGTTCTGGCGGTCAACATCGCGATCTTAGCCAGATCCTTTGCAGAAGGATCTATATTTATAGAGGTATCACTAATAAAAAGTGGCCCTCTAGAGGTATTCATTAAGTTTGTAGCTGCTATCCTGTCTACTCCTTTCGCCATTCCTATTAATTCCAACATTGGCTTAACCACAGAGGGATAAGCTCTGGAATAACCAGACAACAATGCATCAGCATCCCCTTCATTCACCATCATAGCCGCAAAATAATTACGTTCCCGCATTAGATTTTGTGCATCGAATTTGGTTACACCATTCCTATAACGGGTCTTCCAATAAACATCTGCATATCTCTCCCGTCTCACCTTTTCATCATCAGATTTTGAATCAATAATGATCACTGAATTTTCATCAAAATCTATTTCATTCATCAATTCCTGAATGACATCCTTTCTACCTAAAAGTATAGGAATTGCAATACCTTCTTCATGGGTGATCTGTGCAGCCTTAAGAACATCTAATTGGTCTGCTTCAGCAAAAACAAGCCTTTTAGGATTTGTCTTCGCACGATTCATCAACAAACGGGAGATCTTATTATCGTTCCCCATTCTATTCAGTAATTCCTCTTCATAGCGTTCCCAATCCAAGATTGGATTCTTTGCTACCCCACTTTCCATTGCAGCTTTTGCTACTGCAGGGGGAACGCGGGCAATTAATCGAGGATCGAAAGGTTTTGGAATAATATATTCTGGACCGAAATTTAATTTTGTCTCTCCATATGCAATATTTACCTGCTCTGGCACGGGCTCTTTAGCCATTTCGGCCAAGGCCTTTACCGCAGCCATTTTCATGGCTTCGTTAATTTTGGTAGCACGAACATCCAGGGCACCTCTAAAGATAAAAGGGAATCCAAGAACATTATTTACCTGATTAGGATGATCACTCCTACCGGTTGCCATAATGAGATCCTTACGAGTAGAAACCGCTAGATCATACTCAATTTCCGGATCCGGGTTGGCCATTGCAAAAACAATAGGGCGCTTGGCCATACTTTTTAGCATTTCAGGCTCTACAATATTGGCGACAGAAAGACCTACAAAGACATCGGCATCTTTCATCGCCTCTTTAAGAGTATCTATTTTTCTTTTGGTAGCAAACTCTAGCTTTTCTACAGTTAGGTCTGGCCTGTCTGCCCGAATCACTCCTTTGCTATCCAACATCACAATATTTTCAGCCTTTGCGCCAAAAGCCTTATACAATTTTGTACAAGATACTGCTGCGGCACCTGCACCGCTAATAACTATTTTAACTTTATCAATCTTCTTTTTAGCTATTTCCAAGGCATTTAATAATGCTGCTGCAGAAATAATTGCGGTTCCATGCTGATCGTCATGCATTACCGGAATATCAAGTTCCTCTTTTAAACGACGCTCAATCTCGAATGCTTCCGGGGCTTTTATATCTTCCAGATTGATCCCTCCAAAAGTTGGAGCAATGTTTTTAACCGTTTGAATAAAGGATTCTACATCTTTGGTATCCACTTCAATATCGAACACATCTATATCTGCAAAGATCTTGAAAAGTAAACCTTTTCCTTCCATCACAGGTTTTGATGCTAATGGACCTATATCTCCCAATCCAAGCACAGCGGTACCGTTAGAAATTACTGCTACTAAATTACCTTTAGCTGTATATTTATATGCATTCTCTTTGTCCTTTTCTATCTCTAAGCAAGGAATGGCAACTCCCGGGGAATATGCCAACGACAAATCCCTTTGCGTAGCATATTTCTTGGTTGGTACAACCTCTATTTTTCCAGGTTTTGGTTTTGCGTGATAAACAAGTGCCTCTCTCCTTTTGCTGTCCTTACTCATAATTTTATTTTTTTGGCGGAAACACAAATGTAACATTAGTACCTAGCTTGGAGAAGCTAATCTTTCAAAAAATCGATATTTCGCTTTAATCCTTCAAATTTTGTTCGTTTTACGGCAGATTTTTGAAAAATCTCGTTAAAAGTTTCCTTTGTGAGTTCCTCCCAATCTTTCCTGTCGTAATTTAAAACTTGTGGATTTGGGTTAAATAATGGTTCGCTATGAGACTTTGAGAATTTATTCCACGGGCATACATCCTGGCAAACATCACAGCCAAACATCCAATCATCAAATTGATCTTTATAAGAGTTTGGCAACTCATTCTTCAATTCTATTGTGAAGTAGGAAATACATTTACTACCATCTACTTTATATGGCTCTACAATGGCCTGAGTTGGGCAGGCATCTATACATGCGGTACAACTTCCGCAGTGGTCGGTCACAGGAAGGTCATATTCTAGATCGAGATCAACAATGAGTTCTGCAATAAAATAGAAAGACCCAGCTTGTTTGGTTAAAAGGTTCGAATGTTTCCCAATCCATCCCAATCCACTTTTAGCAGCCCAGGCTTTATCCAACACAGGAGCCGAATCCACAAAAGCACGCCCATCTACTTCCCCTATTTCTTGCTGAATAAATTGAAGTAAATGCTTCAGCTTTTCCTTTATTACAAAGTGATAATCTGTTCCGTAAGCGTATTTGCTGATCTTATAAGAATCTTCTCGTTGAAGCTCTGAAGGATAATAATTAAGCAGTAAGGAGATCACACTTTTTGAGCCATCCACTAATTTTGTGGGATCCAGTCGCTTATCGAAATGATTCTCCATATAGCTCATTTCCCCATGCATATTTTGCTTCAGCCATTTCTCCAGGCGAGGAGCCTCCTCTTCTAAAAATTCTGCTTTGGAGATCCCACATGACATGAACCCAAGGCGTTCAGCTTCAGATTTGATTAATTCAGAATATTTCGCTTTTTGCAACATCACAGCTATCTCTTTTGAAACCGCAAAATAGCATTTTTAGGCTTTAGTGTGATTAAAGGAAGGATTTCAATTGGATCAGACTTTGGAGCAATCTTATAATTCACTACCATTTCTGCCACAGCAAGTATCATTTCGAACATCGCAAAGTTATTTCCAATACATTTTCTTGGGCCTGCACCAAAAGGCGCATAAAAGGGAGTGTGCAAATAAGGATCTGAATCTGAAAATCTTTCAGGGTCAAATTTCTCAGGATCTACCCAATGGGATTTGTGCTTATGGATCTCATAGAATGAAAACAATAAATTGGATCCTTTTGGAATTTCCATGCCTTCAAATGAATCGGCTTCAAGATTAACCCGATCTATAAAGTAAGCCGGAGGATACAATCGCATGGTTTCTTCGATCACCTTTTTTGTATAGCTACAGGATTGAATAAATCCCATTAAGGAATCTGTTTCCTGTTTCGCTTTTGTAACTTCCTCGAAGATCTTTTGTTGAGATTCCGGGTTTCTTGCTAATAATTCAGCTGCAAATGTGAGTGCATTAGAGGTTGTCTCATGACCAGCTGTGAACAGAATCAAGATCTCATCTATAAGCTGCTCATCATCCATTTCATTTCCATCTTCATATCGCGCATCTAAAAGCATGTCCAGGAGATCATTCTCCCGCTCCCCGCTTTCTTTTCTTGCTTTCACCAGTTTTTTGAGGATCACTCTGGCCTCGTCTGTGAGATCGGTGTGCTTTTTAATTTCGCCTCCATATTTAAACCATAGACTTAAAAATGGCTGCCGCAATTCTCTAACCAACATTTTTTGAGCAGCTTCGGTAATATATTGCAATCTGGCAATATCCTTTTCTCCAACAGCACTACTGAACAAAGATTTCACTACTGTTTGAAAAGCCAGATCGTTGAAGATGGGAAATACATCTATTTCTGTATCGGTTTCAATTTTATTGAGTTCTGTTAGAATTGCATTGTGGATACTATCAAGCAACAAAGTGAGTTGCTTTTTATGAAATGCAGGCTGAATTAATTTGCGTTGCTTTTTCCAGTGATCACCTTCTGCAGTTAACAAACCATGGCCCACATACTTCGCCAGATCTTTAGTTTGTATACTTGATTTGCTGTAATTCTTCTGGTTTTTTTGTAATACATATTCCGCCAAATAAGCATTTCTGGAAAAGATAACAGATTTACCTAAGCCAATCTTTAAGCGAAAAGTATCACCATGCTCTTCAAAATTATTATGATGAAATGGAAGCGGATTCTTTAAGATATTAGTAGCATGCTTTAAAAACCTAAAAAATGAAACTTCAGGAATTTCCTTTTTACTCATTGTTCTCTTTTGATTAATGAACTTCCTGAATTCAACCTTTTAATATCATTTAGACATCTTGCAGATCATTCAGAAAAACAAATATACATAATTGAAAGCCTTTAAAGATGCGCAATAAAAAAGTGAACTGGAGCTGACCTTTAGATCATGAAAAATTCAATTGGTTTATATCAGCACAAAAAGATTTTAAACCCGAGTCACCTTTTTAAAGTGATTTGAGCTAAGCGGCAAACACCTATCCAAAAAAGCACTTACTTTTATTCCCTACTTTCAGTTTTCTCAACCTCAGCGATTAAATTCTCAAATTACTTAAACCAATTATTTACGATCTCTGCTTCAATTGGCCCGGCGGTTTTATGAATAAATTCATTTTTTGAGGTATTATATTCGTAGTCCTTACCCCATTCCTCAAAATTTTCAGCAACCTGCTTTATACTTTCACATACGTACAAAATTTCACTGTTCAATAAAGTTGGATGAATGGACATACGTATCCAACCCGGTCTTTCCATTAAACAACCCTCATTGATCTTTTCTTCAATGCTTTTTGAAGTGATCTGATCTACGTGCAGTAAAAAATGTCCATAGGTTCCAGCGCAGGAACAGCCACCTCGTGTTTGCACCCCAAACCGGTCGTTTAACAGTTTTACTATTAAGTTAAAATGAGCATTTTCAACATAAAATGAAAAAACACCCAATCTGTCTTTATGCTGCCCGGCGAGTATTTTCAGGCCTGGGATTTTCGTTAATTTATCAAATACCAATTCGTTGATTTCATGTTCCCGTTCCAGAATATTTTCGACCCCCATTTCTTCCTTCAACTCAATGGCCATGGCTATTTTAATTGTTTGTAAAAAGCCCGGGGTACCACCATCTTCCCGGGTTTCAATATCATCTATATAATCGCGGTCTCCCCATGGGTTTGTATAATTTACGGTTCCGCCACCAGGATTATCAGGGATCATATTTTTGTAAAGTTTTTTATTGAAAATTAAAACTCCAGAAGCTCCCGGACCTCCTAAAAATTTATGAGGGGAAAAGAAAATAGCATCTAAATATGATTCCTGATCTTCCGGATGCATATCGATCTTTACATAAGGTGCGGAACAGGCAAAATCCACAAAACATA
>Ga0307488_10001564_pt1 | contig 19111 bp, 13 predicted proteins | sample SB02metaG_FD_202248 | JGI IMG/M metagenome (GOLD analysis project Ga0307488, IMG submission 202248) | Sea-ice brine microbial communities from Beaufort Sea near Barrow, Alaska, United States - SB 0.2 | ecosystem: Environmental > Aquatic > Marine > Coastal | place: USA: Alaska | collected... | reverse complement strand
CCGAACGACGTTTTGATCGCAGCGAATGGACGCATCTATATATCTGAAACGCACGCTGCTCAGTTTCAGAATGAACCTGGCCCTGGTACCAAGAGCCGAATAACCATGTGGGAACCAGATGGTACTTACATAGGTTACTTTGGTGAATATGGGTGGGATGATGGCCAATTCCGATCGCCGCATGGTCTTGCTATGGACTCTCAGGGCCGTCTGTTTGTCGCAGATCGCGGCAACAATCGTATTCAAATCTTTACTCCAGACGGAAATTGGTTAGATACCTGGTATCAATTCAGTCGAATTTCAGGAATCCACATAGACCCTAGCAATGACTTACTTTACGCCATAGATTCTGAATCTGATGAAAACTACAACCCGGGCGGCTGGAGAAAAGGGCTTCGTGTCGGCAATGCCCGCAATGGCGAAGTGCTCTATTTCATACCAGAACACGTTTCTACGATTAGGCCGTCCGGCATGGGTGGTGTTGGTGCTATGGGTGAAGGTGTTACTGCAGACAAAGATGGCAATATTTATGCTGGGGATGTGGGTGTCTTTCAGGGAATGACCCGTTTCGTCCCTCGCCTAATTCCATAACACCCCATCTATATTTAAGAGCGAGATAGTCTTGGGGGTTTTGCCCGCTTATCCCGGCTCATGAAAAAGCTATGAATTCTTTATTTTACGAATTGAATTTTAAATGATACCCAGGCCTGAATAGCCACTTCATGGAGAAAAAAATGAACAAAGCAACGTTAGTAATTGCCCTATTGCTTCTTACAACTAATTCCACCTGGGCGCAATTTACAGAATCTGATCTACCCGATAGCACTGGCTTCGTGCAGGAACGCCTGGGCAGAATTGATGCGGTAATCAAAGCCGAAATTGCCAGCGGCAAGATCCCGGGCGCGGTTGCCCTGGTTGCTAGGAAAGGCCAACTCGCTTATTACAAGAGTTTCGGGTTTGCTGATATCGATGCGCAAACTCCGATGCAAAAAGATAACATATTTCGCCTTGCATCGATGACTAAGGCTATCACCTCAGTGGGTGCGATGATCCTCTATGAGCGCGGACTTTTTCAGCTGAACGATCCGGTTTCTAAGTACATTCCCGAGTTTGCCGACATGGTCGTGGTATCTGAAGTGGATGCCTATGGTGACGTGTCCGCAACGACTCCCGCATCCACACAAATCAAGATCGTTGATCTTTTTACTCACTCCTCTGGAATTAGCTATCCATTTGCATCTAGTAGCGTGCAGAAATCCTACATTAATAGTGGCATAATTGACGGACTCACTAACAAAAACACTACCCTCGCCGCTCAGATGAAGTTGCTGGCTAGCCAGCCTCTGCTCTTCGAACCCGGCTCTGGGTACGAATATGGTCTTGGCCTTGACCTACTTGGATACCTAATCGAAGTCGTTAGCGGCAAAACATTAAACCACTTTTTTATTGAAGAAATCTTCACTCCTCTGGGCATGCTGGACACCCATTTCTATCTGCCAAAATCAAAGCATGATCGTCTTGTGACACTGTATGCGGAAGCAGAAAGAGAAGGTTTAATACCCTCGCGAGGAGATGAATCCAATATTATTCTGGACAATCCACGATACCCTGCTGGGAATGGGCAATCTTACTATTCGGGTGGAGCCGGTCTATCTTCCACGGCCGCTGACTACTCGCGCTTCATACAAATGCTGCTCAATGATGGCGAGTTCAATGACTCACATATCTTAAGTCGGAAGTCTGTGGAGCTTATGCAAAGTGCCCGCATAGATTCGAATGGCGATCAAATTCCCGATTTCGGCTTGGGTTTTGAAATTATTGGTGACATAGGCAGTAGCGGGGAACTGGGGTCAACAGGTAACTATTCATGGAGCGGTGCATTCCTTACCTCTTATTGGATTGATCCGAGCGAGGATCTAATCGCGATCTTTATGTCACAAGTCCGCCCAAGCCAATCTGACATTCGGGCAAAATTCAACACCTTGGTTTACCAGGCACTTGAGTGAGAGGCAACATCTCGTCATGGACCGAGCCCGAAAACTACTTATGCATCTCGTGACCTAAAGAAATAGCAGTGAACATAAAAAGCGCATTGAATCGTTGTGATTCATCGTTAGGATTGTCGCCATAGCGTGCATGAGAAGACTTCGGGACTTCGCCCTCTTCCTAGCAGCGTCTTCTCGGTAAGTAACTTCTCATTCCAACACACTCTACCCTTATATTAAAAGTTAGGTGGAGCGGTGAGCGAAGGTTTTGGCCCAGCCGCGGTTCTCACGTGTGTCCAATGCCCCCAGTACAGTTAGTGAATAAAGCATTAACTTTGAAGGTCGACTCGCCAATGGAGCTAACAGGCATCCTATTCCGAAACTACTGCAAAGATAATTATATTGAAAATGACTTAATTACGCCCGCAATTTAAAACGAGCAATCACAGCGCATCGAATCCCTCAATTATTGCTCGGCTATCTCCACCAATCCCGGCAACGCCATAGTTTGAGTAGAATAAAAGCATTCTCAACGTAATTCGAGTCGTTCTATGCTGGCAAACGCCCAATGACTCGCTTAAAAGCATATGACCCTACCCAAATCGCTAATGTTGTGGCCATTTAACCTTGATTTATATTATACGTTTGTATAATATAAAGCTCATGCACATTTAAGAGAGGTCTTAGTCGTGCAGGCTTTGGGTAAGTGTCATGGCTATTGTCGATGCATTTATCTCTCCTTAGAAGGTCTTTAGCCCAACAACAGTGGTTGTTGGGCTTTTTTTCCTCCAGAAATAGCTAATCCCACCACCTCAAAAGTTGCTACTTGTGACTTCATACCGTGCCCCTAGATTCGATTAATTAGCTACCCTCTGATATACATAGGTATTTTACGAAAGAAACAAGAATGCAGAATATCGAGGAGCTAGGCCAGATCGGAAACGAAAGTCAGACTACCTGATCTTCGCTTGATTCTCATAACTCATCGAGGACTTCCCTTGCTACCAGAGATTCTTTACACTCTCGAACAAATGAAAAATACTAAACCTCCCGCACCAACGGCCACCACGCAGCAAAATACGCCACTGACAGATAAAGCGCTGGCTTATCTGCGTGATGCAATCCAGACGCAAAAAATCAATCCTGGACAGGAAATTGATTTTGTTGCGCTTGCTCAAAAGTTAGGCATGAGCCGCACACCCATCCGCGAATCGATACGCCAGCTATTGACTGAAGGTCTACTTGAACTGTTGCCAGGCGGCACAGTGTGCGTAATTCAGTTATCAGCTTTAGAAGCTGAAGGTTTTTATCATGTTCGTGATGAACTAGAAATTGTTGCTGCCCGCGCCGCCGCTGTGCATATTTCAGACTTAGAAATCGAAGTGCTGAAGGCTAATTTAGCACTGTTTGACAGTGCAAGAGCTAAACCAAAGAGGCTTTACCAAATAGACAACCAATTTCATAACGTACTGCACGACGCTTGTAACAATAGTTATTTGTCACAAACATTGCGACGCTTACGCATTAGAATTGGACTCCTTCAAGGGCGACCATTTAGTAACTCTGAACGGATCAACGATGCATACAAGGAACACGCATCTATTATCAAAGCTCTCGAATTACATGATCCAGATAAAGCCGAAAGAGCAATTACCAAGCACTATCGAAGCGCACGCAAATCAAGGCTGTCACTTTTCTGACCGCAAATAAAGACTTCCCGATCATCTCCATACATAGTGCATTCATTCCGTAGGCTTATAGTGATGCTGGGCATAGAGCTCCTCGCTGGTGACCGGGTAGTTGTGGATTTGAAAAGATGGTAGCGCCAACAACTGAATCATGAAACATCCCCGGACCGCTCGGTGTTGCGGCGCTCTAGCTGAGCGACCGACTTTAGTGCAATCTAGCCTTGACTATATTATTCAAATGTATACAGTAGTGGCGATGGATGATGGTGTGAGCATGAACGCTACAGGCAATTAAGAGAAATGTCATACAAAGTTGAAATTACGAATTGAATTTATCATTTGCCTCATCTACGTATTTAGCCTTGCACCAATTTTTATTAGGCTATCTTTTCTACAATCAAAGGCTCCTTTAAAACTCTCTATCAAATGACAAAATCTGAACAGCCCGCCCCAACAACTGCGCACAAAAATATGCCACTGACAGATCAAGCACTGGCCTATCTCCGTGATGCAATTCAGACTCGAAAAATCAATGCGGGTCAAGAAATCGACTTTGCTGCACTTGCCCAAACGCTTGGCATGAGCCGCACACCCATCCGCGAATCAATACGCCAGCTACTGACTGAAGGTCTACTTGAACTGTTGCCAGGGGGCACAGTGTGCGTTACTCAATTATCAGCTGTGGAGGCTGAAGGTTTTTATTATGTGCGTGATAAACTCGAAATTGTTGCTGCCCGCGCCGCCGCTATTCATATTTCAGACTTAGAGATCGCAATGCTTAAGGCCAATTTGTCGCTGTTTGACAAAACAAGAACTGACCCCGAAAAGCTCTCTAAAATTGACAGCCAGTTTCATACCATCCTGTACGACGCTTGTAATAACATTTATTTATCACAAACATTAAGTCGTTTACGCATTAAAATTGGGCTACTTCAAGGGCGCCCATTTAATAACCCCGAGCGTATCAATGATGCTTACGACGAACACGCCTCTATTATCAGCGCCCTCGAATCACACGACCCAGATATTGCTGAAGGTGCTGTTGCCAAACACTACAGCAATGCACGCAAATCCAGGCTGTTACTTCTCTGATCGAAGTCAAAAATCCTCCCCTTATCGACACATGCATTTGGAGTCAATTGCGTTAGATAATTCTGTTGCTGAGTAAAGTGCGACCTGCTCTTATTGATGGCATAGCCAGTGGATCACCTATGAACATTAAGGCAATACGAAGAAGTTCCTGTTAATACCCTATCGTCTTACCAAACAGACGGCCTAAAACACTTGTATTCATTACCCATAACCGTATAATTTATACAATTGAATAAAATAAATTACGAAAAGATTGAACGCCAAAGCTTAGCAGTGTGACAAAGTAAACGTTTACAGCGGTACAAAGAAAAGTTACTTCAGACCCAACTATGAAAAACCTCATTAATAATGAAAAAGTTTCATCGAAGCTTCAATTTGGAGAGCACAGTAATGCAAAATTTTGGTAAGACACTAGGCATGCTTAGTTTTATATTACTCGCACTCTTCACTGGCTCAAGCCAGGCTCAGCAACCACGTTTTCTCAGTCTAGCACCTCCTGAAGGCTTGCCTATCGTTCCCATTATGGAAGGTTGGGTAGCAAACCCTGATGGAACACGAAGCTTTTCTTTCGGTTATCTAAATAGAAACGAGGACGCTGTTGAAATCCCGCTAGGTGAGGCCAACTTTATGGATCCCGCCGAGTTCGACTTAATGCAACCCACACATTTCTCTCCCGGCCGACACACCGGAGTTTTTTCTGTCACTGTTCCTGCAGACAATATAGCTCTCGAAGTTTGGTGGAATTTAAAGACCGACGACCAAGACATTCTGAACGTACCTGGTCGAGCTGATCGCGCTGGTTATGAACTTGACTTTATACTCCCACGACCCGAAGGCGCTCTTCAACCGCTTGCAGGTTTCGGCGAAAGTAGTGACATTTCCGCAGGACTGTCCGCTTCCGTTCGCGATTATTCCGATTCCGTAATCGCGGAGTCCGAAGTAATGTTAATTGTAAGAGTAAAAGATAATTCGGTGCGCGATACCAGCGACTCAAGATACACAGAGATATTGCCGATAGGCGTTGTATTCAATAAGTACCAAGGACCGGGCGCGGTGACATTTACACGCCATCGAGATACTGTTGTTGTCCTCAGATCAGAAAAAGCAGCTGACCCTTTGTGTCAGGGCTGCAGAAGTGGAGCCAAACAAGATGGCCCAAATGCAGTTTCTGTCCCTGGCCCAGAGGGGCTGGCTCGAATCTATGTCAGTTTTTCTGAACCTGGCAACTACATTATTCATGCTAAGGTGGACAATTTTTCTTCCTCGGATAGCTCAAATACCAACCAATGCTGCTGGACAAACGTTTTTCAGCGAGTCACCGTGACTCCTCGATAAACCAAGTTCAGAGTCGATGCTGTTAATTTTTAAACAGCTGTTTTGTTAACTACAGCACATGAGGAGCCCATAACATTTACGCATGATCAGTCTCGAGATTGTTTCAAAAGGCTAGAAACTCCGAAAGCACATCAACAATGCTGACAAATTTAGTGCCAGGCTCTCGTAAGAAAACAGACCACTATGCGCCTATGCAGCCTTTAGATATAGCCAACAATATCAATAGACTATAATCTATGGCGGCTATGTCATATGTTCTGGAATACTCGCAAAAAGTGCTTGTATTCAATGCGTACAGCAGGTATTTTATACGTTTGAATAATCATCTTTTTAGTAGGAGCAAAGAATGAAGATTGCAAGAGATCGGTTTAGTTTAGTCGCCGTCATAGTGATGGGGTTGCAAAGCCAAGCACTGGCTCAAACCGACGCCGATCACGCAGTTACCTACAATGGTGAAGTTGGACAAATTCTCAATGAAAATTGCGTGGTTTGTCACCGAGAAGGTGGTATCGCTCCAATGCAACTGACTAACTACGACCAAGTGCGACCTTGGGCACCTCTGATCCAGCTGAAAGTCGCCGACAGAACAATGCCTCCCTACGCCTATGATCACGGAATTGGCATTCAGGACCTTCAAGGTGACTGGCGCCTCGAACAAGACGAAATTGACACGATCGTTACTTGGGTTAACCAAGGCTCACCCCTGGGAGATCCGGATGTTGTCGTGGAAATGCCCGTTTTAGGAGATCCAAGCGACTGGAACTTTACAGGAGAATTTGGAGAACCAGACAAGATCGTTGCCTCTCTGGCTATTGATATACCTGCTGATGGAAATGATCTGTGGAGCAAACACTTCGTAGACATGGAATTGAATACAGATCGCTGCATCAAGGCCGTGCAAGTTAAGCCTCGCGGAGATGCCAAAGCCGTAATTCATCATGCCAATGCTGATGTATACGCACCTACCGAAGACGGCGAATTTGCAACCTATGGCCAATTAACTGAGTACGCCATGGGCAAATGGGGTGAAATTGTCCCTGAAGGTGTATGCCGCACAATCCCTGCTGGGTCACGGGTCCGCTGGAGCATTCACATGTTCCCCGGCGGTCTGGGAGCCTCCGCTCCAGGTACTATGATTAAAGACAATGTCATAGAAGTGGGTCTTTGGTTACATCCCGCAGGCTATGAAGACCGGGCTGAATACAAACAAGATCTGAAACAATATCAAATCGGCACAGAGGATAGCCTTCTTATCCCATCTAATGGTTACGCAATGGTTGAAGGCTTCCAGTCATTTGACCACCCCGTTCGCATAGACAGCTTTCAACCCCACGGCCACCTGCGCATGAACGCGGCTTCCCTGGAGATATTTTATCCGGAAACGGGTCGTACCGAGGCTATCAGTCAAATATCTAAGTGGAGTGCTACATGGCACCATAGCCATATCTACAATCCAGACGTGGCCCCCTTGCTTCCCACAGGAGCAGTTCTTGTCCTGAAGCAATGGTATGACAATACATCAAATAATCCGAATGTAACCGATCCAGACCAGTTCGTAGTGTGGGGCAGTCGAACAGCCGACGAAATGAATCATGCATGGATTGCGGTTACTCATTTAAATGATGAAGGTTTTGAGAAACTGGTAGAAGAACGCAAAGAGAATGAGCTTCGTGCGGTTGCAAGCTTTGACTAGAGTTCTCCGCTAGGCTTAAGGCGTTACACTAAAAAAGACCGGCTGGACTCCCCCCAATCGGCCTTTTTTTTACAATTAATTCTTGTCCAGCAATCCACCATGGCAACCAAAAAAACCGAACGGTGGCAGTCACCTGAGTCATCAGGAACTGAAATATACTTTCCCACTTCTTAGACATTTGGGATCGCTCCTACCGCTTCTGACTACGCAAGTCTGGCATGAAATAACGCAAGAAGCTCCAAATACGTAAACTATCCAAGCAATTCTCTTGTTAAGTCTCTACTGGTCGAGTTACTAAAATGATTATGGATACCGGTGAAATCATTAGCAGGCTGCGCGAAGTAGCATTTAATATTGATGCTATGACAATGAATGCTAGCTCCTATACCCATAACGATGCGTGCATAGGAGATGGCATTCCAGTTAGGGGTAATTCAGTAATAGTAGTACATATTTCTCAGCTCCCCCTACACCATTTCCCCTCCCTTTCATGAGCGTAGGTTCAAATATTTGGAAGCTCTATGTCATCAAAGCATCGAAATGGATGACGCTTTTCATGCCTATTATCTGGTTATTCTATGAAGAAAATGGGCTGACCATCACCGATCTATTTTTGATTCAAGCGATCTATTCTGTAACCATAGCAACCCTTGAAATTCCTTCGGGTTACGTAGCCGACGTCTTCGGAAGGAAAAACTCAATGGTTACAGGCACATTCTTCGGTTTCTTAGGCATTCTAATTTATTCTCTTTCTTTTGGTTTTGGTGGTTTTCTATTAGCAGCACTTTGTTTAGGCGTTGGTCAAAGTTTCATTTCGGGATCGGATACGGCCTTGATGTACGACTCTTTAGTAGAAATAAATCGAAGCAATGAATTTATTAAACTAGAAGGAAGAACAATATCAATGGGAAACTTCGCTGAAGCGATTGCCTTCGTAATTGGAGGGAGTTTAGCTGAAATCAGCTTAAGAACCCCTTTCTATTACCAAGTTGTCATTGCTTTCACTGGTTTTACAATTGCACTGTTCTTGATTGAACCCAAAGGGGATCGTTTACAAGATGGCAAGAGAAAACCTTGGAGAAACATTAAAAAAATAATTCACTATGCGATGATAGAAAATAATATCTTGAGAGCGTATATTTTTTACTCTGCTATTTTTGGCGCAGCAACATTAACAATGGCTTGGCTTGTTCAACCCTACTTTAAAATGCTCGGCTTACAGTTGATTTTTTTTGGACTGATAGGTGCAGGGCTCAACCTAGCTGTTGCGTTTTCTGCTTTTTATGCACATTTAATTGAACGAAAAATTAGTACTAAAAAATTTCTCAGTATATTATTGCTGCTATTAGTAACCTGTTATTTCACCCTTGCGTATATAAACTCTCTATGGAGCTTGTTTGTTCTACTCCTCTTTTACCTTACTAGAGGAGTAGCAACACCAGTACTTCGTCATCATATAAACAGACAGATACCCTCCAACATGCGGGCAACGATAATGTCTATTAGAAGCTTTATCATTCGAATTCTCTTCGCTTCTACATCTCCAATTTTTGGTTATGTGGCAGATTTGTACAGCCTTCAATATGCCCTCTACCTATCTGGCTCACTGTTTCTTTTCTTCGGCCTCATCGTCTTAATTTACCTGCTTAAGCAGACAGAAATATAGGCCATGGGAGGTATCAGATATGTATCAGAGTATTTTCCATGTTTCGCGCTATTGGGGTACCTCAACTCCATAGTTGCTACTAACGAGTTAACCGTCTAATCGAAAAAGACCCCAATTAAGCTAATTGAACATAATCTACAATGTTAGCGAACGAAACAGAAATTTGCACCAGACAAGTCGAAATCGGCTTTTTTGGTGCAAATTCTATTGCTAAAAACGATAGGTAAACTCGGCGTAAACAAAACCCAGAGTAGTTTGCAAATACGCGGCGTCGAGGCTCACAGCCTCTTAGCTATCGCTTGATCCTTTTAGTTTAAAGGGGTCCACAATTCTCTTGATTCTATTTTTTCGCCCTAACCAAGTTATAGAATCACTGCTTATCACCAGATAATTCTTACTATTTTGATTGGAGACAGTTTTTACAAGTTGCCGTTTTCAAACACAGTAAGGCTCACCTGACCTTCCAGACCAGACTAGCAATTGCTGCTGATAGCTTGATACTCGGCAGACTGTGCCATCTGCGACAGTGCTCGCGCATCTGAATACCGCACCATAGCTACCCTATCCCTCTCAGCGCCGCCATGAACGTAGCCTGACATTACATTGGAAAATAATCTCGGCACCGATGCTTTCAAGAATGCTAGCAACATCTCTGCCATATTGTCCGTAGGCTTCAACCCCTACGCCACTATTGCTAAACTTAAGCAGGTTTACCATAACTACCGGCTCATCTGGAAGTTGCATAAATGCCTGAGCTTACTCTCGAGATGACCCCATAGCGTCTAGATCTAGCTTTTGAGCGTTTACCATTTCACTACTGCCAAATTAAAATCGCTAAAGCTGCAAGCCGAGTTGCTGTGCCCGCAGAAGCAATGAAGTCTATTTTTGATCTATCGTTTAACACTTCATTCTTTGTTGCGTTCTTGGATTCGCGCACGCCAGAAGTCTCCTTATGTTCCAATGAGGTTACGACAACAAACGAAGTTTGGCAGCAGACAAGTTTGGGATATGTCATGCAAGATAGGAGTTAGATAGGACCATCTTCGTGGAAGGGGTTGGACCCGGGCGGTGGCTGGCTGGGGATTACTAAGGAAAACAAGGGTGGGCATATCCTAGTCTGCTACTGAGCTGACTTAAGAAACTCTAAGTGGCTATATAATCGAAATAGGTTCTGCTTCAGACTCAGGCTGGTTAGACAGACAATACCTACGCTAAACTATCTAGCATAAACCAAACTACTGTCGAGCGCCGGCCAAAATTTATGGGTATGTATCCAGGCACGTACAGAAATAATAATGGCTGTAAGGCGTTTTTACTAGGAAATATGGCGGAGAGGGAGGGATTCGAACCCTCGATAAGATTTCTCCTATTCACCCTTAGCAGGGGTGCGCCTTAAGCCACTCGGCCACCTCTCCGTATTCTTTGTATTCCGTCCGTATTTGCGATTCTTGACTACAATCTCGCAACCCACCTTAGAACAAAGCGCGAGCATGATATCACAGCAAAATTAAAATAAAGAAACAATGCGAACAAATAGTCGCAATAAACTCATGACAGGATCATTCGAATGGAATTACGATTCTTCGCCGGCAGGCGTGTCCTCGGTTTTTTCTTTCTGAATGCGCTCGTAAATCTCTTCCCTGTGAACCGCTACTTCTTTTGGTGCATTTACCCCTATTCTTACTTGGTTTCCTTTAACACCTAATACGGTAACCGTTACTTCATCGCCTACCATTAGAGTCTCACCGACCCGTCGTGTCAGTATTAGCATTGATTTTCTCCGTTAACCATTCCTTTGCTCTTCGCCTCCTGAACGCTGTGTATAACAGGCGGAAATACAAACCCTTCCCGATGCACCTGAGCTAGCCAACTGTCTCAATTTTATTTTTGACAGCATCAGATTTTCTCTACCTTAAAACTTATGAGACCGACAACCTTTGCCCCAACCCACGTCCCTAGTATCCACTCATCAGGCCTTAAAGCCAAGGGGTATACGCTGCACTGGGGGGTGCTAGATATTAACTATCGCTCTGCTTTTCATAATCCGGATCACCGAGATCAAACGCGCTGTGCAGTGCTCGAACGGCTAATTCTAGGTATTTCTCATTAATTACGATTGAAATCTTTATCTCAGAAGTCGTTATTAGCTGGATATTAATCGCTTCATCAGCCAGGGTTTTGAACATTTTACTCGCAATACCGGCATGTGAGCGCATTCCTACGCCAACCAAAGACACTTTACCTATCTTCCTATCTACTAGTAATTCACGAGCCTTTAACGAAGTCGCCACCGATTGAGCAATCGCACTCGCCTGTTCTAAGTCTGCCCGCTTCACCGTAAAAGTGATGTCATTAGTTCCGTCCGCCGCGACGTTTTGCACTATAACGTCAACTTCAATGCCAGCATCGCTGACTGGACCCAAAACTTTATAGGCAATTCCCGGCACATCGGGAACTCCAGCAACAGTTATCTTTGCTTCGTCACGCTCAAAAGCAATGCCCGCAATAGTCGGCTTTTCCATTCGATCATCTTCCTCTAAACTAATAAGGGTTCCCGGTCCGTCTTCAAATGTTGACAGCACTCTAAGGGGTACTTTGTATTTTCCAGCGAATTCCACCGACCGAATCTGTAATACTTTTGCGCCAAGGCTTGCAAGTTCAAGCATCTCCTCAAAGGTAATACTAGAAAGCAAGCGCGCGTCTTCAACCACCCGCGGATCTGTCGTGTAAACACCTTTAACGTCGGTATAAATCTGACACTCATCCGCCTCCAATGCCGCAGCTAACGCAACCGCAGTTGTATCGGAACCTCCACGACCAAGGGTGGTGATATTATTATGCTCATCCATACCCTGAAAGCCTGCCACCACAACTACATTACCTTGCTCTAGCTGGGCGTGAATTCGGCTTCCCTCTATTTCTTGAATCCGTGCTTTGGTATGAGTGCTGCAGGTAAGAATTTTCACTTGGCCTCCGGTAAACGATCGCGCACCGTAGCCCCTTTTTTCCAGCGCCATACACAACAACGCCATAGTGACTTGCTCACCCGTTGACAGCAGCACATCCATCTCGCGAGGTGTTGGTGCCGTCATAATCCCATGAGCCAATCCCGTTAGACGATTGGTTTCGCCGCTCATCGCCGAGACAACGACAACGATGTCATCTCCGTTATCGCGGAATTTTGCCACTTTATCGGCCACCTCTTCGATTCGTTCTACCGAGCCTACTGAAGTACCGCCGTATTTTTGAACTATCAATGCCATGTTAGAACCAACCTAAAGCTTTTCGACTAACCAGGGTTTTACCGACTTCAAAGCAGCCGGAACTCCATCGGGATCTGTACCACCTGCCATGGCCATATCCGGCCTGCCACCACCCTTGCCACCAACCTGCTGGGCCACCAAATTAACAAGATCTCCTGCTTTAACTCGTCCAATAACATCTTTGCTAACTCCCGCAACCAGATTGACCTTGCCTTCGGCAACGCTCGCCAGCAAGACCACAGAACTTCCCAGCTTATTCTTCAACTGATCGACTGTATCTCGCAGCGACTTCGAATTAAAACCTTCCATACTGGCTATCAGAACTTTAACCCCAGATATTTCGATGGCCTGAGACGCTAGATCACTGCCAGCACTGGATGCCATTTTTGATTTAAGCTGCTCCAATTGCTTTTCTAACACACGATAGCTATCGGCCAGTTGCTGAACTTTGACTGCAAGCTCTTCAGGCTTACTTTTGACGATTTCACAAAGCTGCTTGAGGGTATTCTCTTCTCTCTCAATAAGAGCGAGTGCGCCCTTGCCTGTCACGGCCTCAATTCGGCGAACTCCTGCAGAAATCCCAGACTCACTAATGATTTTAAAAAGCCCTATGTCCCCGGTGCGATTTACATGAGTACCTCCACAGAATTCTACTGAATACTCTCCGGCCATACTCACTACCCGCACTTCATCTCCGTATTTTTCGCCGAAAAGCGCTAAGGCGCCTTTCGTGCGTGCTTCCTCTATAGCCATGACTTCTTTTGTGACTGAGTCATTACCCAGAATTTGCAAGTTCACAAGGTCCTCGATCTGTTTTATTTCATCAGCAGTGACTTGTCCAGAGTGCGAAAAATCAAAGCGAAGGCGCTTGGCATCGACCAGCGAGCCTTTTTGTAAAACATGCTCGCCCAAAACTTGGCGCAAAGCGGAGTTCATAAGATGCGTTGCCGAATGATTTAAAGTGATGGCAGCGCGATCCTCTTCAGCCACCGATGTTGTAACGGCAGCCCCAACTTCCAGCTCACCTTCCTTTACGATCACCCGATGCACAAGCACATCGTTTTGTTTCTGAGTATCAATTACTTCAGCGCAGCCATCTCCATACCTAAGCCAACCAGTGTCACCAACCTGCCCGCCAGACTCACCATAAAATGGGCTATTGTTAAGCAAGACCAGTATTTCGTCACCCACATTTGCCGAGCTAAGATTCTTATTGCTCAGGCTGAAGATTTGTTCAACGATTGAATCGCTGGCCAATGCCTCATAACCAACAAAATTGGTTCGGTCTTCAGGCTCCAGGTCCAACTTCTCAGCTGCAGTGAAATTACTGGCTGAACGAGCCTTTTCTTTCTGTATGTTCATCGCCTGCTCAAAACCGTCCATGTCGATTTTTAAGTCATGCTCCCGGGCGACATCTGCGGTGAGATCAACTGGAAAGCCAAATGTGTCATAAAGACGAAAAACGGTGTCACCGGCTAATGTGTCGCCGGCTAGATCAGCCATGGCTTTTTCCAGAATCGCCATACCGTTTTCAAGAGTACGTGCAAATTGCTGCTCTTCTTCATTCAAAACCTTTTCGACCACGGCCTGCTGCCCGGCTAACTCAGGATATGCCTCTCCCATCACAGCGACTAAAGATGCTACCAGCTTATAGAAGAAAATATCCTTAACCCCAAGCTGGTAGCCATGACGCACGGCACGGCGAACGATTCGTCGTAACACATAGCCACGACCCTCATTGGAAGGAATAACCCCATCCAAAATCAAGAATGAGCAAGAGCGTATATGGTCAACAATTACACGGAGAGATGTGTTGGTAAGGTCATTTATACCGGTGACTTTAGCCGCGTCTTTCAGCAATGCCTGAAACAGATCAATTTCATAGTTACTGTGAACGTGCTGAAGAACAGCAGCCAAGCGCTCTAGCCCGGCCCCAGTATCCACCGATGGCTTAGGTAAAGGCTTTAATGAGCCATCGGCTTTGCGCTCGTATTGCATGAAAACTAAATTCCATATCTCAATATAGCGATCGCCATCTTCGTCGGGGCTGCCTGGAGGCCCCCCCTGCACATCATCACCGTGATCGTAGAATATTTCCGAACAGGGCCCGCATGGACCGGTATCTCCCATGGCCCAAAAGTTGTCTTTCTCGCCTAACCTTGAAAATCGAGTTGGATCAATTTTCATTTCATTCAGCCAAATAGCCTCTGCTTCGTCGTCATCCTTAAAAACAGTTACCCACAATTTTTCCGCCGGCAAACCTAACTCCACGGTTAAAAAATCCCAGGCGTATTGAATAGCTTCTCTCTTAAAATAATCACCAAATGAAAAGTTACCCAACATTTCGAAAAACGTGTGATGACGAGCTGTATAGCCAACGTTTTCGAGATCGTTATGCTTGCCTCCGGCTCTTACGCAGCGCTGAGAGCTCGTAGCTCGATTATAGGAACGCACATCATCACCCAGCAAAGTATCTTTAAATTGCACCATTCCCGCATTGGTAAATAACAATGTAGGATCATTGCCAGGAACCAGCGAGCTACTAGGTACAATTTCATGCCCCCTTTGGGCAAAGAAGTTTAAAAAGGTTTTTCTAATTTCCGAACTTTTCATTGGTATTACCAAACATTGATGAGGCGCGTATTCTGAGCTTGCTTAGAAGCCCCCGAAAAGCGACGAATTATAGCCCGTTATGCACTGAGAATGCAGGCCTTTTGTAGGAAAATGATAGGGATGCAATAGCCAACAATAGACTTGAAAACCACTATCCAAGAGACTCTTGCTCAGCCAGCTTTGTAAAACCGGACCGCGGCTATTCCGAGTCGTTAGGCTCCCGCGAACCTATGAGGGTCGATTTGGGCGGCGAAAATGAGTAAGTTTCGAGGCTGGCGTCCAAAGGCACACGTAATTTACCATCACTGGAAAGCATTATTGCGATGGCACGGGTATTGGGGAAGTGGCTTAAGACTATCGTTAAGATGATAAGAAACGGAACACAAAGTAGCATGCCAATAATCCCCCATATGGTCCCCCAAAGTGCTAAATTCAATAATATAACTATAGGACTCAGATTGAATGAGGAACCCATCATGCGCGGCTCTAGGATGTTGCCGATAAGTATCTGACAGGCACCGATGCCAGCAAGAACAAATAGAAATAGCGAATAACCGTCAGACTGAGCTAACGCAATTAATGCAGGGAATATCGTCGCGACAATCGAGCCAACCGTGGGAATGAAATTCAGCAAAAATATGAGAAGCCCCCAAACCCCTGCAAAATCAACCTCCAAAAACATCAATATGATATAACTCAGCGACCCTGTGACAGTGCTAGTGAACATTTTGATGCTAATGTATTTCTGAATGTCATCACGGATTCTAGAGATGATGTTTCTTGCGCCGCTTTCTGTTCCTCCTTCGCTGAACAGTGCCGTTATTTTCTGATCAAACTTCCCCTGCTCCAAAAATAGAAACAAGATATAAATAAGAATTAGTCCTCCACTAGCCAAAATACTAGCAAATGAAGATGCAACTGATGCGGCATAGGCAGGCAAATCTATCCAGTTACCAACTGTAGTCATCAAGCTTTGTTCGGACAGTAATGCCATGTCAATGAAAGGCATATTTTCCAATCTTATTATTAGATTTTTCTGATATGTCGGAACGACTTCCAAAACTCCATTCAGACTCCCGCTTAGAAAACTAATCAAAGCCCATACAACGAATAAGAAGCTGAAAATCGATGCCAGCAGACAAACACGAGGCGGAAACTTAAAGTTGCCCAGAGTCACTTTCTGAAATGCAACCGAAAGAGTGCTGATCAGATACCAGAGTGCGATAGCTATCACAAAAGGTAAAATTAGACTTTGGCCCACATCTAACAAATAAAAGACAAGCACCACTAGAATCGCTGTCGCTGTGTAATTTAGAACCTTCATATTGAATTCACACTCGCTAATAAAATCTAGACTTGATATTGACACTTCTAATTTGCGAAGAATATCACATTTTCTTGCCCCCTCCCTCTTTAGTCCATACCTGAGGTAATTGAAAGAGAGATTTAACCTAAGATGAGAGCCGCTTCATTAAACTTGATGGTTATTCAGACTTCGTTAAAAATCGGCGAAGGAGGAATGGCGATAATGTGTAGCGGCATTCAAGACTCTTTGCAACGCCCTGTCGCCATCAAATTACTTTTAAGTGATTTGATGGCGACGTAGAAGCACTCAAATTACTTTTAAGTGATTTGATGGCGACGTAGAAGCACTCAATCGATTTGAAAATGGATCTTTTATCATTGCCCGAATTAACCATGCCAACATTATTCATGTGATGGACAGAGGCATAAATGAGGACGATTACCCCTATTTCATTATGGAATACATCCAAGGTATTGATCTTAAACCTGAGATGAAAATCTGCGAATTCCCCACACCAAAAGTTCGAAATCCTTATTCAAGCGCTAAAAGCACTTTCCTACGCCCACGGGAACAACGTTATTCACCGAGATATAAAGCCAGACAACATCCTCATTAACGATGAAAGGAATGTAAAAATACTCACGTAGGATCGATCAATTCTACGCAGGCAAAAACGAGCCTTCAGGCCCCCATCCACCGGCACTGTAATGGGCACCTACAACTAAATGTCCCCAGAACAACAAGAGTCCTCGGATAATGTCACTGTTCAAAGCGATCTATGTTCCAAAGCGGTTGTAGTGGATGGATTGTTTACTGGAAAAAAAACCAACCGGGCGGTTTCCGGATCCCTCAGAACTAAATCCGCAGATCAATCACAGCCTTATCCTGCAATGCCTACTTAGCGACCAGACAGGTCGCCCAGCGTTTGCCGAACAACTTAAACAAATTGTTAGAAATTTCAGCTAGCGGACATTTAGCGGAAGGCGAGTGCCAACGTGTCAAAAAAGGCATCACAAAAACTAAGCCCATACTTCCTATTCTTGATGTGTTGCGCGAAGAAAAATATGGTGCGGTATATTTATACCAACAACAAAAAAAGATTAATTTACTTATTATTAATAAAAGGGCCGGTACGACAGCCGGCTTTGAGGCAAGTAACTTGCTAGCTTCCCTGCCGCATAAAGACATAGTTAACACCCTCGCCACATCAAGAAACGACGGGGTTTTTATCCCAGCTCAAGAATACCAAACTGACGGAACCTTCCAAGATAAACCTACCTTTCAGTGGAATTAGCAAGACACCTTAAGCATTGCTAAGCAGATCTGCGAAGCAATGACCTTCGTTCACAGAAATCGACCCGTTCACAGGTATCTTAGTCCAACCAACATTTTTTACCTCCGAGGGAGATATCAAGGTTACCGACTTTCCAAGGCAAGGTGACATTAACGATGTGGGAACCCCACGTTTTTATTATCTGGGCTACGAATCATGCTCTATTGAAGGCGACATCTATGCAATGGGCGCTCTCCTCTACCCGTTAATTAATGGCTGCCTACCACAACGGCGCAAGGAAACCGGTTTCGTCGTCAGAAATATTTCTGCCAAGCTCCCAGCCAACACTTAGGCGCTTATCATTAGTATGCTTTCTACTATCCCTGCAAACCATCAGCCTCAGCGACGAAGATTCAAATCATTTAGCGAAAAGCAATCTGTTCTAAAAAACCCTCAATCCGATCTCCGTAAAGGAGAGAGAGGTGCTAAGATATCTGGGCCTGCATCTATACTTATAGATTCTAAGAATACGACCGAGAAAAGACAAATCACTGAACGCATTGCCTTGTTAGTGCAAGTCTATGCTCAAGACCTATTTGTATTTGGCGATTAAGAAATATCACATAAAAGCATGCCACGTTTCTACACTCAAATGGCCGCTAAAATCGAAGGAATGATGGGATTAGCTAATGTCAGAGGAAATACTCCAAGTGAAAATAGCGGGCTTTACTGACATAGGGTTGCTCCGCAACCACAATGAAGACCACATCGGTTTTAATCAACAACTAGGAATCGCTGTGCTTGCCGATGGCATGGGCGGCCATCAAGCTGGAGAAGTCGCCGCACATATGGCAGTGGGTTCGGTACTTGAGAAACTTCAAAAACTCAGCGAAACGGAATCTTTGGCACCGATAACCAGTTCTAAATTATTGGAGTTCATCTCTAATACAATTTCGCACAGTAACACCATTATATTCAACGCAGCAAAATCCATTGATGAGCACAAAGGAATGGGGACAACACTTGTTGCCGCCGTCATTAAAGACTCAAGAATTTATGCAGGTCATGTAGGTGATTCTAGGCTTTATCTGTTTCGAGACCGTGCCCTAAGTCGTATCACACGTGACCATAGCTTAGCCCAAGACTTAATAGATAAGGGCTTCTATACCGAGGAAGAAGCCAAAACAGCAAGCGTCG
>Ga0307488_10001563_pt1 | contig 19115 bp, 17 predicted proteins | sample SB02metaG_FD_202248 | JGI IMG/M metagenome (GOLD analysis project Ga0307488, IMG submission 202248) | Sea-ice brine microbial communities from Beaufort Sea near Barrow, Alaska, United States - SB 0.2 | ecosystem: Environmental > Aquatic > Marine > Coastal | place: USA: Alaska | collected... | reverse complement strand
CTGCACAACAGCCACAATCACTGGACATTTAAGGAGCGAGCAAAATGGCAGATACTCAATATTACGGCACTGGCCGTCGCAAAAGCTCAACAGCTCGCGTTTTTCTTCGTCCGGGCACTGGTAACATTATTGTAAACCAGAAGCCAGTTGATGTTTTCTTTGGTCGCGAAACTGCAGTTATGATAGTTAAGCAACCACTAGAACTTGTTGAAATGACTGAAAAATTCGATCTTTACGTTACCGTCTCCGGCGGTGGTATCAGCGGACAAGCTGGTGCAATACGTCACGGTATTACTCGTGCTCTTATGGAGTTCGATGAAACGTTGCGTCCTGCGCTACGTAAAGCTGGATTCGTAACACGTGATGCTCGTAAAGTTGAACGTAAGAAAGTGGGTCTACACAAAGCGCGTAAGCGTCCACAATTCTCGAAACGTTAATCTTTTTCGATATGTTGTTCAAAAACCCAGCTTTGGCTGGGTTTTTTATTTGTAGCGAAAAATTAATATCATACTAAGAATTTTAGTCCACATGTATACAAATACAGCTGTTGTAGACAAAACTTGGCTTATGACATCAAAAACAATCAAAAAGTATGACTAAATCCTTGTGTTTACTAAGGGTTTTCTTTTAAAATACACGGCTAAGTATAATCGTCTGTTTAAGATTATAAATATCAGTTTGATCTAGGTCGCGAGTAAACCATTATTAAACGTGAAGCTATTATTTGAAACCCGTCTTTCCAACCCCGGAGAAAAGTTGATGAGCGATGTATCAGTGGATACCAATGAATCAGCAACAAATAACGAACAGCCTAAAAGTAGCAATCGTCGCAAGTTTTTAACTGTTGGTACATGTGTTGTTGGTGCGATTGGTGCTGTAGGTGCTGCAGTCCCTTTTGTTGCCTCTTGGCAGCCAAGCGCAAGAGCCAAGGCGGCCGGTGCTGATGTACAAGTAGATATTAGTGCTATTCAACCAGGCCAAATGATTCGCGTTAAATGGCGAAGCAAGCCAGTATGGATAGTGCGCAGAACGCCAGAGTTATTGAAAAGTTTGAGCGCTATTGATGATCAACTTAGAGATCCGAACTCAGAACAGGAACAACAACCTGCCTTTGCTAAAAATGAATACCGTTCATTAAAAGCTGAATATTTAATATTAGTAGGCATTTGTACTCACTTAGGCTGTTCACCACAGCATTTAGCTGATGGTACGTTTGAAGAATATGCTGAAGGCGTTGCAGAAGGTTTCTTCTGCCCTTGCCATGGTTCTAAATTTGATATGGCTGGCCGTGTTTTTCAAGGCGTTCCCGCACCACTAAATTTAGTTGTGCCGCCATATCAGTATGTTGATGATAATACTATTATTATCGGCTCAGAAGCGGAGATTGTGTAATGAATGCATTTATGAGCTGGATTGAGCAACGTATTCCAGTGATGCGCGTAGCAAATATGCACGCAATTCAATATCCAGCACCAAAAAATATGAACTTTTGGTACATATTCGGCTTCTTGGCGACTATTGTACTGGTAAATCAAATCTTAACCGGTATTTGGTTAACGATGAGTTACGAACCATCATCAGAGCGCGCTTTCGCGTCCGTCGAATACATTATGCGTGAAGTCAACTACGGTTGGTTGATTCGCTATATGCACAGTACAGGTGCCTCAGCATTCTTTATCGTCGTATATATGCACATGTTTAGAGGAATGATGTACGGCTCTTACCAGAAACCTCGCGAGTTATTGTGGGTGTTTGGTATGCTGATTTATTTAGCCCTTATGGCTGAAGCTTTTATGGGCTATGTATTACCTTGGGGGCAAATGTCATATTGGGGTGCACAGGTTATTGTATCGCTATTCAGCGCGATACCCGTCATTGGACCTGATTTAGTTGAATGGATCCAAGGAGACTACGTTATCTCTGGTGCTACGCTCAATAGATTCTTTGCATTGCATGTAATTGCATTGCCGTTGGTTATCGTTATCTTAGTATTCTTACACATCATTGCATTGCATGAAGTAGGTTCGAATAACCCAGATGGCACAAACATCAAACATAAGAAAGGGTCGTTGGCTGAGGAAGATAAAACAGTCTATAAAATCCATGAATATTACACAGATAAGTACGACATAATTGACGACGTTGTGCCCTTCTTTCCGCACATCGTGCTGAAAGACTTAGTGGCGTTTAGCGTATTCTTATTCGGCTTCTGTTATATCATGTTCTTTATGCCTGAGATGGGCGGCTACTTCTTAGAGCACCCGAATTTTGAAATTGCAAACCCATATAAAACGCCTGCACACATATTCCCAGTATGGTATTTCACTCCGTTTTATGCAATTTTGAAGGCAGTTCCAGATAAATTGTTTGGCGTATTAACGATGTTTGGGGCGATAGCTGTTCTTTTCGCAATGCCTTGGGTTGACCGCGGTAAAGTAAGATCCTGGCGCTATAGATGTGGTTTGCATAAAGTTAATCTTTTGGTATTTGCTGCTGTTTTCATCTTCTTGGGTTACCTTGGTGGAACGCCACAAGAAAATTGGAAAATTATCGCTTCTCAAATAGCAACTATTATGTATTTTGGTTTCTTTGTTTTACTCTGGATTTACTCGGGTAAAGAGAAAACCAAGCCAGTACCTGCGAGGATCACACTATGAAAAAATGGTTAGCGATTTTATTGTTAGTGCCTAGTTTCGCATTCGCAGCCGGAACTGAGTATCCTAATGATCATGCTGATATAGATTTGACAGATAAGTCGTCTTTGCAGCGTGGTGCGCAAACCTTTATGAATTATTGTTTAGGTTGTCACCAAATGCAGTACCAACGTTACCAGCGCACTTTCCAAGATATTGGAGTGCCAGATGAATTAGGTGATAAATATTTGCGTTTTACCGGAGAGAAGGTAAGCGACTATATAACATCTACCATGCCAGCAGAAGCATCAGCAAAATGGTTTGGAGCACCGCCACCGGACCTAACTTTAGTGGCTCGTTCACGCGGAGTCGATTGGATATACACTTATCTTCGCACATTTTATGTAGATGAGAGTAAAACATTTGGTGTTAATAACCTCGCGTTCCCGAACGCGGGTATGCCGCACGTTTTGCAAGGTTTGCAAGGTACACCAAGATTAGCAACTGAAATGAAGATGGTCGACGGTGAAATGAAGGAATTGAATGTGGGTTTGCGCACCGATGGTGATGGTAAACTCACAACTGAGGAATATGACCAAACTATTTTAGATTTGGTTAACTTCCTAGCGTACACTGGCGAGCCATCAAGATTGCAATCAGAAAACATTGGTAAAGGTGTGTTGATTTTCATCCTTATCTTCTTTGTTTTTGCATACTTGCTTAAGAAAGATTATTGGAAAGACGTTAAAAAATAACGACTTACCTCTAGTGATAAAATAAAAGGGGCAGTGTGCCCCTTTTAGGTTTTTTAACTGTTTATTTTTTTGCAATTCTCTCTTAGAGAGATAATTCGGAGGTTTTAATGGCTGTAGCCGCAAACAAACGTTCAATAATGACGTTGTTTTCTGACAATATTGATATTTATAGTCACCAAGTACGCATAGTATTGGCGGAAAAAGGTGTAGGCGTAGAAATTAGCTATCTTGATCCGACTCAACTCAGTGAAGATTTATTGGAGTTGAACCCATACGGAACGGTTCCAACGTTAGTTGATAGAGAGTTAGTGCTGTATAAATCTCATATTATCATGGAGTATTTGGACGAGCGCTTCCCACATCCACCATTAATGCCTGTCTACCCGGTGTCGCGTGGTGAAAGCCGTTTGATGATGCATCGTATTGAGCATGATTGGTATGCGCTAGCAGCTAAGATTTTCCGCAATGAGCCAGGTGCCGATGAAGCACGCACAGAGTTGCGCGAATCGTTGCTAGCTTTAGGTCCAATTTTTGCAGAAAAAGCTTATTTTATGAGTGATGAATTTAGCTTGGTTGACTGCTATCTAGCGCCTCTTTTATGGCGTTTACCAGCATTGAATATCACGCTAAGTGGCGCCGGCAGTAAAGACGTTGTTGCCTATATGAATCGTATATTTGAGCGTGGTTCTTTTAAAGCATCTTTGACTGACCAAGAACGTGAAATTCATAATCCTTTATAAGTAAGTTATTAAATACGACCTATCTTACTGGGTCGTATTTAAACCATCCTTTGTACATCCTTTTCGTTTGACAATAACTTGAGAGCACTAATGGACAACATGACCAGCAACCAACCGTATTTGCTTCGCGCTTTTAGCGACTGGATCATTGATAACGGTTTGACGCCTTACATTGTGGTCGACGCTGATTTACCTGGTGTAGAAGTACCCAGGCAGTTTGTGAAAGATGGCCAAATCGTTCTGAATATATCACCGAGCGCTTGCGTAAATTTGAATGTAGGACTGGAGGGAGTTGCGTTTCAAGCTCGATTTTCTGGTCAGCCTATGCAAGTATTTGTTCCGAGTATTGCGGTTAGTGCCATATATGCTCGCGAGAATGGTGCTGGGACTGTATTTACCCATACACCAGAAGATATAACTGAATATGAAAAAAGCACGCTGGAGTCATCGAGCGCGCCTTCTATAGACCCTGTTAAGAAACTTGAAAGTGTTAAATCGACTGAAAAGAGCTCTGCAAAACAGCCAGAGACAAGCAAGTTAACGTTAACCCCGGAAAGTAAAATGAGTAGTACTGAAAAATCGTCTAAAGCCAGTAATGGAAAATCTAAACCACCTAGCTTAAAAGTCATTAAATAACCTTTGATAAACAACATATTTAGACTGCATGTCAAATCACACGCTTCTCTAATAAATGATACCTATCAAATAATACCGATTAAGGAATGAGTTCCATTACTCTTATTACCTTGGAAACGCCGTCGACATTTCGAGCTGCATCAACCGCTGCTGCAGCCTCTTCCTTCCTAAGCAAACCCATAATAAATACTTCACTATCTTCAACCACAAGAACTAGCTTAAATAGTGGGATTTGTTCATTGCCAAGCATTATGGTTTTAATTTTTGACGCCAGCCACACATCATTCATTGTTGAAGTCGCAGGAATAGGGCTTCCAAGTCTGACTTGGTTGTGTACTTTCATCACGTTCTGAACAGCAGTCGCTGCCTTTTCCACCTCAATAATCATTCTTTGCGTCGGCGCTTGACCGGTCAAAAGAACTTGACCATTGTAAACATCAACGGTCACTGCCGCATCGTCTTTGATTAATGGAATATCATTTATTGCACTTCTGACTCTGCTTTGCGTGGTTTTGTCGTCTATTTGTGTACCAACCGTGCGTCTGTCTGTTGCTGATGCGGTTGCAGCAGCACCTACAGTGCCAACCGTTACTAGTGCACACCCTGTCTGCATAAACGCAACAAAAATAATTAATATCGTAGCGCTTTTTCTACTGCTAAACATAAAACTTACTCTTTATTCTGATTCACTGATGGGGAATAGTGCATTGTCGATTGACTCGCACAAATTATGTATCACCAAAAGGTGCACTTCTTGTATCCTTGCAGTACGCGATGAAGGCACCCTAATTTCAACATCATTCTCACTCAAAAAGCCGGCCATTTCTCCGCCGTCTTTGCCAGTTAGAGCAACAATTGTCATATCACGACCTAGCGCCGCTTCCATTGCATTAATAACGTTGCGGCTATTACCACTGGTTGAAATGGCTAACAGAATATCTCCAGGCTGCCCGAGCGCTTTAATTTGTTTCGAAAATATTTCATCAAAACTGTAGTCATTAGCAATCGACGTAATTGTAGAGCTGTCGGTGGTTAAGGCCATAGCTGGTAATGATGGACGATCGCGTTCATAGCGATTCAATAGCTCGGATGAAAAGTGTTGTGCGTCACCGGCTGAGCCACCATTACCACAACTTAAAATCTTGTTACCACGAATAAGTGCCCGCACCATCATGTTTGCCGCTTTCTCTATTGGAACTGGCAGCTCTTCAGCAGCCGCTATTTTAGTTTGAATGCTTTCGGTAAAACTTTTTCTAATATTATCCAGCACTTATTACCCCTTAAGTAGTTTCCAAATCGCGATATTTTCTGGCTTTCAATTACACGTTCCTGATCCAGTTTACCTGCTCGCCGTCAATTGCTACAACATCTATTCGTAAATTTGTGTGGTGAGTGCTCAGTTTTTTTTGCAACAAATAATAGTTAATGGCTCTTTCAAGTCGTTTTCGCTTCTTAAATGTAAAATACTCGGCCGCACAACCGTAAGTATTTGTTGACCGAAATTTCACCTCAACAAACACAAGTTGCTCCTTGTCCAACATAATAAGGTCTATCTCTGAGACCTTTGCTTTGTAATTTTGTTCCAAAAACTGAAGTGAATTATCGATTAAATACTGCTTTGCCAGTTGCTCGGCGTTATGGCCGATTGAACTAGCCATGTATTGATAGGATAGCAAACGATTAAAAGCCGTCTGCTTGGTTTATTGAATCGTTTTCAATAACCGCGCTAGGCAAACCGCGAGTGACTTGGCGCTTATTGTTGACGCTTAATTTACCTGATAACCCGTTTAAATCAGTATGGCTAAAATACGCTAACTGCTGCATTTGTTCAGAGAACTGAAAAGCGTCGTAGCCAAACGCAAACAAACGTAAGAATGCACTGGGTGGGCTGTTCCAAAGGCTATCGACCTGTTGCGCGAGCGCACTGTTTCTTTGTGCGGGCATTAGGAAGGGCATATCAACAAAAACTAAATTACGTAAATCGCGAATGCTGTTCTTATTGAGTTGGTGTTGATAGCTATATGAAGTCGCAAATACAGGAACAGTCCGTTCTGTAAATAAGCTGATGCTTGCCTCGATAATAGGGTTTAGCAATTCAACTTGTTGCGGTAGCGCGAAAACTACAAAAGCGTCTACATCTCGCCTATTGCGCGTTACGCTGTGCACGGTTTCAGTAGTTAAATTCGACATCTGACTAATACGTCGTTGGCTTTGCAGTACGTCGAGGGCCGCCGTAATACCAACTCGTAGGCCTTTGTTATCTGAAAAGGTGACAACTTTGGGTAGCTTGATTTCGTCAAGGCCATTCAACGCTATCCATTGTGCGTTAAATGTCTCTATCATCCTGCGACTAACAGATGAGCCATTGCTAATAATAATGGGGGTTCTTATCCCTTGTTTTTTCATCAAATTTGCAAGTTGTGTTGCTTCATCTTCAGGCGCTAGCGCAAAATACACTTTAGCAGATGTGCTTTCAGAGGATAAACTGAGGGCTTGATTACTATTTTGCGATTGAGCTTGCGGGCCGGTGCCAGATGGTAAGCTGTTTAACTTATTATTGGATAAGCTATCGTCTTCATCTTTTAATATCGAGCCTGTTGCAGTGCTCGCATTGTCTGTTAATTCAATCGTCGTGGGCTCTGTAGATAATCGATTTAAGTATACGAGCATTGAATTAGGTAAATTAAAGCCTTTGACTAAACTTACATGCTCACGCAGCAAAGGACCAATCACAATGTCATATTGCATGAGCCCTTCGGACGTAATTTCATTACTAACAAAACGGTCATTGTCGGAACCTGTATCCAAAAATCGTATATTTGGAATGGCTTGGCCTGGATTATTGGTATTAATGTTTTCCAGTTTTGCAAAGTAGGCAGTCATAATACCTTGTTTAATAGCATCGCCCTGCACTTGCACACGACCAGTTAATGGAAGTAGAACTGCGATATTGCGCACTTCTGTTAATGATTGCGCAATATAGTTTTTTACTCCAGTTGGAAGATTAATAGACAGAGGGTGGGTAGGATTTTGTTGTCGCCAGAAACCGATGGCTTGCTGTCTGCTTGAATCCGTTAAATTTTGATCTTCTAAAATGTCAGCCAGTGATAAATACGGACGCATAAATGAGTTATTTCTACCCATTGTACTTTGAGTAGATTTTGATGATTTCAAAAACCACTGCCACAATATTTGTTCTTGAGCTTGGTTCAACGGACTATCTGCGCCTAATTGTTCGCTTAGCACGTTAGCGGCGAAATCCCAGCGCTGATGCAGTGCTGCCAAATGTGCAATAACGACCTCTTTGCGAGCCACAAATTGATTTGCAGTAATCGGTGCAAGCCATGAAATCATTGTGTCGACCGGAGTTTTAATCAGCTCTACTGATAAACCTGATGCATAATGTTGTATTAGCGCACATTCCGCTTTTAATAATGATGAATACTGCTGTTGCACTGGGTTTTCTAAGAAAGGTTCGATATTAGCAATGATAATATCAGCACGCGCGCATTCACCGCTTGTCTGAAAGCCTTGAACCGCAGCTAACAGCAGGTCGTTTCGTTGATTAATGTCGCTGTTTTTGAGCCATTCAATTTGGGCTTGTTGTAATGCCGCTTCCGCGTTGTTTAAAATAACTTCTTTAGAGGGCTTTGGTTTCTGTTCAACAGACTTTTGATCTGCGATTTTTGTTTGACTGACACAACTTGCCAAAAACAATAAAATGAATGCAACACTTAGATAGGTGCGTAAATTGGAAAATACGTTCACAAGCGCTCTCACATGAGTAATATACTTATAGTTTACCCAAGCTCAGCCAAATATCTATCTACTTTGACATATTCTGTCCCAAAGTAGATGGATAAAGTGTAAAAGCTGTTGTTTGATTTAGTGTAATATTGGCTGTGCGAAGACAAATTGAGAAAAAATAAAAATGCAGATTATGACCACCCCAGGGACTCTTTACATAGTACCTACGCCCATAGGCAATTTGTCGGATATTAGCTCTCGTGCGCTCGACATTCTAAAAGAGGTTGACTTAATAGCAGCTGAGGATACTCGGCACACGTCACGCTTACTATCCCACTATTCTATTAGTACCAAGACTATTTCGATGCATGACCATAACGAAGCGGCTCGTTCAAAACAATTAACCTCGAAATTACTTGAAGGTCAAAGCATCGCATTGGTGTCAGATGCAGGAACGCCTTTGATCAGCGATCCCGGTTTTATTTTTGTTCGTGATTGTAGAGAGCTAGCCATACCTGTTATCGCGTTGCCTGGCCCATGTGCACTAACCACTGCGCTCAGTGCGTCGGGCTTACCAACCGATAAATTTACTTTTCATGGTTTTTTGCCTGCAAAGCAGCAAGCGAAAGTTCACGCACTGAAATTACTCACTAATTCAGGTTGCACTACTGTATTTTATGAAGCACCTAGGCGCATTCGCGATACGATGGCAGCGTGTGATGAGAGCTTGCAAGACGATCATGAAATTGTATTAGCAAAGGAAATAAGTAAAACGTTCGAAACTTATAAACAGGGCAAAGCTAAAGATATTTTAGAGTGGTTAGAGGCTGACCTTGTTCATCAAAAAGGTGAATTTGTACTAATGATCTATTGCCCAAATAATTTGCAATCTGATGGCGCACCGCAAGAGGCATTGGCTTTATTAACTTTGTTAGTAAAAGAATTACCACTGAAAAAAGCAGCTGCAATAACTGCCGCGCATTACGGCCTCAAGAAAAATGCACTCTATGCGATAGGTTTAGACACTCTCAAATAGATCTTCAACGCGCTGGCGTAAGTCTTCGATTTGGGTGATGTCAGCAGGTGCAATAAAAATAGTGTCATCGCCTGCAATGGTGCCAAGAACGCCATCAGTATGGCTTAATGAATCAAGCAGGCGTGCAATCAGTTGCGCTGCCCCGGGACTGGTGCGAATAATTACCATCACGTTATTATGCACAATATCTAAAACTAATTGTTTAAGAGGGCTCTTAGCGGTAGGCATACCTAGTTCGGGCGGCAAGCAATAAACCATTTCACCGCGGGCATTTCGAGTGCGTACTGCGCCAAATTTACTTAACATACGAGACACTTTGGATTGGCTAATATTGTCAAAGCCAGCTTCTTTCAATGCATTAACAATTTCACCCTGAGAACCATAACTTTCGGTTTTTAATAGCTCTTTAAATGATTTAACTAGGGCGTCTTGCTTGCTTGATGACATATCGGTTAAAACCTTGTGTTGTATATTGCCGTATTTTGCATCAGCTACACCCTTTTCGCAAACGAATGTAACTAAAATATGTTGATGAATTGTGAGCATTGTAAAATTATTGTTAAGGTAAGTGTAAAAAAATGGGATAAGACCATCCGGTTATTGAGATCTTAACGTATATAGATTATTGTGTCGCCCGTAAATAACCGCTTTTATTAACAGGAGAATTTTATGAAGGTAGCTGTACTAGGCGCCGCTGGTGGTATCGGTCAAGCATTATCATTGTTATTAAAAACACAATTACCTGCTGGCTCTGAGCTAGCACTATATGACGTATCACCTGTTGTTCCGGGCGTTGCCGTTGATTTAAGCCATATCCCAACAGATGTTGCTGTTTCTGGTCATGGCAAAGATGACCTTGCTGATGCATTGAAAGGTTGTGATATTGTCTTGATACCTGCTGGCGTTCCAAGAAAGCCAGGTATGGACCGTTCTGACTTGTTTAACATCAATGCTGGTATCGTTAAGAATCTCATCGAAGCAGTTGCCGACAATTGTCCACAAGCGTGTATCGGTGTTATTACTAACCCGGTAAATACGACGGTTGCTATTGCTGCTGAAGTGCTTAAAGCAAAAGGCGTTTACGATAAAAACAAATTGTTTGGTGTAACGACATTAGATGTTATCCGCTCAGAAACATTTATTGCAAACCTTAAAGGCTTGAAAACAACTGAAGTGCATGTTCCAGTTATTGGTGGTCACTCAGGTACAACTATTCTTCCACTTCTTTCACAAGTTGACGGCGTAAGCTTCACTGACGAAGAAATTGCTAGCTTAACTACACGCATCCAAAATGCGGGAACGGAAGTTGTTGAAGCAAAAGCTGGTGGTGGTTCTGCTACATTATCTATGGGCCAAGCTGCTGCGCGTTTCTGCTTGTCACTTGTTGCTGCAATGCAAGGCGAAGCTGTTGTTGAATATGCTTACGTACAAGTAGACGGTTCTGATGACGCTGCATTCTTTGCTCACCCAGTGCGCTTGGGAATAAATGGTGTTGAAGACATTCTACCTTACGGTGACTTAAGTGACTTTGAAGAAAACGCTAAAAATGCAATGCTAGATGGCTTGCGTGGCGATATTAAGATGGGTGTTGATTTCGTTAATGGCTAGATAATGCTACAGACATGAATCAACCTAAAAGCCGGCAAACATAAACAAATGTTAGCCGGTTTTTTATTATCGCGGGTAAGGATTTTTCTTGTCAATAACTCTATTCATATGTTCCTAAAAAAACCAATTCTCTTTTATTTGCATATACATTCACTCAGTTGGAGTAGAAATGCTGATATTTACTGCAGTTCGACCTTCAAGATGTTCAAAAAATAATAAATACAATATTTTTGGGCGTTTTTAAACCAACCTTAAAGGACATGACATGTTGATTAAACTAAAAGAATTTTTTCAAAATGAAATCGCATTTAATACGTCAAAAAGTACTAATGCCCAACAACAATACAGTTTAGAGCAGGCATGTGCTTTACTATTGATGGAAGTGTCTAATGCTGACTTTGAGGAGTCTAGCCTTGAAAAAGAAAAGATAAAGCAGGTGCTAAAGTCATTATTTAATTTGTCAGATGAAAAGTTAGTCGAGTTATTTGAGCGTAGTAGTCAAGCAAGCAAAGACACAACATCGATACATCCATTTACATCAATGATTAACGATAATTATGAGTACGATCAAAAAGTAAACTTATTGAAATTGATGTGGAAAGTGGCATTCGTTGACGATAATTTAGATAAATATGAAGAAGCAGTGATCCGAAAAGTCGCTGATTTATTATACATTACGCATCGCGATTATCTAAAAGTAAAACATATTGCAGCAGAAGGATGAGTAACGTCGACTCAATTAACGTGTATGTTTACTGACGTTTCTTTTAATGTTGCCGGTTAAAATTACATTACTAAGTGACTAATCGTTAACCAACCTCCCTACTTATGAATATTTTTAGTGCGATGATGCTTTATTGTCAAAAACACGTCGCTAAAACGACAATGTCATACTAAATAGTGGTTCAGGGAGAGACACATGTTCACAAAATCAAAATTGACTAAGTCAGTTAGTTTAGCAATAGCCTTCGGTGTAGCGTCGACTACTATGATTGGCGCAAGTGCTGCTTTTGCACAGGAAGGCGCGAGTCCCGAAGAAAAAAACATCGAAAAAATATCGGTTACAGGCTCGCGCATTTTGCGTCCTGGTGCCATTTCCGCTAGCCCAATTATGTCGATGGACGCTGAAGATATAGAATTTCTTCAAGAACCAGAGATTGAAAAAATCATTCGTATATTACCAGGAACAATTCCGGGTGATGGCGCTAACGTTAATAACGGTTCAGCCGGTGCCGCAACTGTCAATTTACGTGGCTTAGGAACTCAAAGAACTTTAGTGTTGATGAATGGCCGCCGTATGGTTCCATTTAATTTTAATGGTCAAGTAGATACCGCCACCATCCCCACAGCATTAATTGAGAGAGTTGATGTAGTAACTGGTGGAGCTTCTGCAGTATATGGTTCCGATGCCGTTGCAGGCGCAGTGAACTTTATTCTTAAAGAGAACTTCGAAGGTGTTGCCTTGGAATATACTCACTCGCAAACGGGTGATAGTGACGGCAAAAAAGATAATCTATCTTTTACCGTAGGTTCAAATCTTGCTGAGGACCGCGGTAACATTGCTTTATCTCTAAGTTGGATGAACCGTGACCAAATTTTGTTGGGTGATAGGCCATTAGGTTTATTGGGAATCAACACAGATGACGGTGCCGGTTTAGAACAGTTCCTTGCTGGCGAGCCACCGTTAGCCCCAGTTGCCGGTTGTGGCGGCCCTAACGTAGTCCAAGCTGGTGGTTCCACAACTTCTATTCCTACCCGTTTCGCTATTGTTGGTGGTGGCGCAGCATCAGCTGGCCAATTCAGAGATGATGGCACTATCGGCTCTGAATGTAGCCGCTTTAACTTCAACCCATTTAATTTCTATCAGACGCCTCAAGAGCGTTTTAGTGCAACAGTTGTTGGCCATTATGACATTAATGATGACCACAGAGTATATACGACTTTTAGCCATACTAATGTGACCGTAGATACGCAGATTGCCCCTTCTGGCACTTTTGGTGCTGCATTTAATTTGCCTCTGGCTAACCCGTTGATAGGGGACCAAGCCCGTCAATTTATGATAAATGCGGGTAATACGGCTCTTGCGAGCGGATTATTAAGTTCAGATCCTAGTGCACCGTTGACTAACTGGCAGGATATTAATCAAAACGGTGTTGTTGATGTCGAAGATTATCTGACAGTTCAATTACGTCGTCGAACCTTGGAGTTGGGGCCTCGTTCAGAAGCTTATGATACCGATCAATTCCAGTTTGTAGCGGGCGTTAAAGGTTTAATTACGGGTGATTGGGAATATGATGTTTCTTACCAATATGGTGAGTCAAACCGTGTTACTACTCGTGATGGCTATACTAATTTGACCAATATCCAAAATGCATTGGACACTACCGATGGTGTTACTTGTAAGAATGGCGACTCTTCCTGCGTACCAATTAATTTGTTTGGCGGCTTTGGCACTATTACTGACGATCAGGCTGGTTATGCGACAGCAATTGCTTTGCAGACGCAAAAGTATGAGCAGACCGTGGGCCAAGTTATTGTAAATGGTCCAGTTGAGTTTGTTTCCAGCCCATTTGCTGGTGAAGCGTTGTTGATGAGTTTTGGTTATGAGTATCGTGAAGAGACCGGTAGCTTAAATCCCGATGAGTGTTTGAAATTAGCACCAGCCAGTTGCCAAGGTGGCGCAGGCGGTAACTTGTTACCTATTGATGGTGGATTTAAATCTGACGAGTTCTTCTTTGAGGGTGTTTTACCTCTCATTGCTGATCAGTCTTATACTGAACAACTTGATTTGGAATTTGGTTATCGTGCTGCTGATTACGATTCTGTAGGTTCAGTCGATACTTGGAAAATTGGTTTAGCTTGGCGTCCAGTTGAGAACTTGTTGTTCCGCATTATGGAGCAGTCCGCAACTCGAGCGCCTAACGTAGGTGAGCTCTTTTCGCCAGTAGTAACTGGTCTTGATAATGCCCTAGGAGACCCTTGCTCAGTAGGCAACCCAAATATTAATGCTACATTACGTGATTTGTGTATCTCTACTGGTATGTCAGGGGCACAGGTTGGTCAGGTGCAGGATGTAATCTCTGGTCAGATTAGTGTTATTTCAGGGAGCGATCCAGTGAACGTGCCGGGCGCAGAAGACGCTTCTACATTTACTGCTGGCTTTGTATGGACAGATGATTTTTTGAAAAACTGGTCGTTTTCTGTTGATTATTATGACATCGACATCAAAGATACCATTGGTCAATTTTCGGCTCAAGAAATTTTGGATAGCTGTTATATTGAAGGTAATCCGCTTGAATGTTCTAAAATTCAACGTATTGGCGGTGACTTAACTATTGCGGGTTCAGGAATACAGTTATTCACCACAAACCTAAACTATTTTCAGGTTGAAGGGATAGAAGTTGGTATTAACTTTGATGTTGAATTAGAAGATATGGGTCAGTTGTCCTTCTCTACTAATATTAACAAATACTTGACTAATGAGCGTCAAAGCTCTGATGTTTCTGCTGTAATTGACTGTAATGGTTTTTATGGTTCGGATTGCAGCCCAACATCTGATTTACGTTTCATTCAACGTGCTACTTGGTCTATGGATGACTATACCGTTTCAGCTTTATGGCGTTATAGCAGCTCTATAGATATTGAAAACGACCAGCGTGATAGCGTATTTGAACCGTTCAGAAAAATAGATAGCTATAGTTATATTGACCTGTTTGCTAGTTACACGCTAAACGATAACCTTAAGTTTACCGCTGGTGTCGATAACTTGTTCGAGGAAGAACCACCGGTTGTTGGTGGCGAAGCTGGTTCAACGACATTTAACGGAGGTAATACCTTCCCAAGTAGCTATGATGTACTAGGGCGAGTCTACAAATTTGGTGTTAAAGTGCAATTCTAAGGTGAATTTTTCACTGGTTGAATAAACGTATAAAAAACGGAGCCTGTGGCTCCGTTTTTTATATCTCATACTAACTTCACGGTCCTCTTCTTAGCATATATTCTAAAGCCATAAAGTCAGCAAGTATCAAATGGTTGCTGCTACATGGCTTCTTGCAAGGCAATAAACCCCAACCAGTACCAATTTACCCTGTGTTACGCAAACCAATAGCAATACCTGTAATAGTCACCATCATCGCCATTTCTAACGTGGCGGTATCATTATCATTATACTCAGAAGAGCCTTCTTTACGTATTCTGTCCAGAAGTTCTATTTGCAAATAGTGCAATGGCTCAAGGTATCCACCACGAATTTCCATCGACAATTTACCATGCGGGTCATCTTCCATCATGTCGGTGTGATCAAGAATACGCAAAATTGAGGCGATACTGTCTTTAAGTTCTGCACGTAATCCCTCGCCAAAATGTTTGAGATTGTCCGGCACTAAACGAGCATCGTAAGCAGCGCTGATATGCGGTTCTGCTTTTTTAAACACCATATCGAGCATCGACAATCTGGAATTAAAGAAAGGCCAATTATTAATCATGTCCTGAACCGTCTCTTCATTACCTTCGCTGATGACGCTCTCAACGGCTTTCATCACACCTAACCAAGACGGCAGCACCATGCGAGTTTGTGCCCATGCAAATATCCATGGGATCGCACGTAAGCTTTCAATCCCACCATTCGGGTTACGTTTTGCTGGGCGGCTTCCCAATGGTAATTTACCTAACTCTTGTTCAGGAGTGGCAACACGAAAGTAAGGGACAAATTCAGGATCTTCTCTGACAACGCCGCGGTAATTATCACGCGCTTTTGCTGCCATTTGGGTAATTGTTTCACGCCACACAGGTTTAGGAGCAGGTGGCGGGCATAACATCGCTTCAACAACTGCGGCCGCATAAATTGATAAACTACGTTTAGCTAACTGCGGCATACCAAATTTGTAGCGAATCGTTTCACCTTGCTCGGTCACCCTAAACCCGCCGGTCAGTGAACCAGGTGGTTGTGAGTGGATTGCAGCTTTAGCTGGCAAACCACCGCGACCAATAGTGCCACCGCGACCATGAAACAAAGTTAACGTAACTGATTTTTCTTCGGCTAACGCCACCAGAGCTTCTTGTGATTCGTATTGCGCCCAGCCCGCAGCTAGTGAACCTGCGTCTTTGGCTGAATCAGAATAGCCAATCATTACAAATTGACGGCCATTGATGTAGCCTCTATACCAATCTATTTCAAGCAGATTACGCATCACTTTTGGTGAGTTATTTAAGTCATTGAGGGTTTCAAATAGCGGTGCGACTGACATTGGCCAGCTCACGCCGGCTTCTTTTAATAGTAATTGTACAGCCATTACATCAGAAGCTTCTCGTGCCATCGATATGATGTATATGCCGAAGCTTTCTTGGCCGTGACGGGAGATAACACCGCAAGTATCTAATACTTCTTGCACTTCCTCGCTAGGTTTCCAACTTCGTGGAATAAGAGGGCGTTTTGAGCTAAGCTCGCGTAATAAAAATGCTTGTTTATCTTCCTCGCTCCATTGAGCATAATCACCTAGACCCAAATAGCGTGTTAGCTCGCTGAATACATCGGCATGGCGATCAGAATCTTGTCGAATGTCTAATTTTAATAAGTTAACGCCGAAGCTGTGCACTCGACGAATGGCATCTTTCAACGCGCCTTCTGCAATCACCGCCATACCGCATTCATGCAATGATTCATAACAGCAAAGCAATGGTATTAATAACTCATCGTTACTCGATACCCATTCTTCGATGGGAAGAACGCCGGTACTCGTTTTCTCTAACTTATTACCAATGCCCCTAAGTGCTGCTCTATAAGGTTCTTTTGCGTCGCCGACCATACTGCGTAATTTGTCATTACAGTCATTCATGGATAGCTCGATATATAGCTCATCCATCTCTAATGAGAATAGTTTGGCAGCCCGGCGCCTAGCGAGCTTTAGCACCTCTTCTGTTACTTTTGATGTCACAAATGGATTACCGTCGCGATCTCCGCCCATCCAAGAGCTAAATTGAACGGTTTTGGCATCTAGTGGCAATGCAATATCGAATTCTGCTTGAAGATACTCTTCAAGTTCGCGTAAAAATTCTGGCACAGCTTCCCAAAGGGAGTTTTCAATGACAGAAAAGCCCCAACGTGCTTCATCGACCGGCGTTGGGCGTACGGAACGAATTTCTTCGGTATGCCATGCTTGACTAATTAATGCCGCAATACGCATTTTAATTCTTTGGCGCGCTCTATCGCTTAAATCACTGGCATGAAGAGCCTCTAATTGTGCAGCTAGTTGCCTGTGTTTGTGAATAAGGGTGCGTCGTGTCACTTCTGTTGGGTGAGCGGTCAGCACTAAATCAATGTTTAAATTTTTAATGGCTGAGAGCATTTTTTCTTTATTAGCACCCATGGATTTAATTTTTCCGAGTGACGTGGCCAATGACTCATCGCGCTGGTTCGCACTGTTGTATTCCTGTTCAGCAATATTAGCTAAATTCAAAAACTGAGCAAACGCTCGACCAATGGTCAATAAAGATTGATTGTCTAAACTAGAAAATAAGGCAGTAAGATTGTCTGTGCTTTGAGTAACATTTGCATATGAATCGCGACCATCCTGTCTGATTTTTTCGATTTTTTGTAACCATTCGCTGCCTAATTCAGCTTCAATAGTTTCGCCAAGTGTTGCACCCAAATAACGTACAGTGTCCTTTAATTGTGCGTCGAACGAATCGTTCATTTTTCCTGTTTTCCTTAAATAAAAGCGTTGTTCACAAGATACTCATCATTGCGCCTAAAGTCTAATTCTAAGATTTATAAGTTAATGCTCGTTAGCATAAGCCGTCAATTTTAAAGCTTTATAGAATGTGTTAAGCTACGCGAGAAATAAGCACTTACAATTCATATTATAAAATTACTATTTTGGAGACACTGTGTCAGATAAGTATTCAACAGTAGAATCACAAGCAAGTTACGGTATCGGTTATCAAATGGGTGAGCAACTTGCATCAAACCCTTTCGATGGTCTAGATGTAGAGACAGTATTAACTGGTTTAACTGACGGTTTTAGCCGTGCCCAGTCACAAGTTGATAATAACGATTTGCGTGCGGCGTTTACCGAAATTCACGAACGTATGCAAGCTGCCAAGCAAGAACAATTTGCCGGTGCCGTTGAAGAAGGCATTAAGTTCTTAGAAGAGAATGGCCAACGCGAAGGAATTGTTATTACCGAATCTGGTTTGCAGTATGAAATATTAACTGCGGGCACTGGCGACATGCCGACAGCTGCATCAACAGTGCGCACGAACTATCATGGTACGCTTATAAATGGCGACGTTTTTGATAGCTCATATGAGCGTGGCCAACCAGCTGAATTTCCAGTAGGTGGCGTTATTAAAGGCTGGACAGAAGCATTAACAATGATGCCTGTTGGTTCAAAATGGCGTTTATATGTACCTCATGACCTAGCTTACGGTGAGCAAGGTGCTGGCGGCGCAATAGGCCCATTTAGTACATTAATATTTGACATTGAGTTGTTAGATATTATTGCATAATCATTGCTAACTAATGATGTATTGAGTTTCAGTAGCTTTATATGTCATTAAGCGATTTATACCAAAAAAAAGGAAGCAAGTTTGCTTCCTTTTTTTTAGAATGAACAACTACTACAACCTAATTAGACTTGAACCTCGACTCAGCTTCTTTGAGTTTCTGACGATTAGTCCGGTTACAGGCGCAAATAGGTCAAGTATTTGTCATCTTATTCTATCGTTCTTTATAGTTTATTGTTATTAATTAGAACGCTATCGAAAAAAGAGAATTCATTCCGGTTTTTGAATAAAAAAGGGCTTATTTGCACTAAGTTGTTTTAAATTCATCCAATAATGGAATGAAATACTTCGATATCAACCTATTAATCTATCCATTAACACGAACTTAACTTCTGATATAGGCCACTTATGCTATATTTATTTGCTTTTTACCCCTAAAATAGTCAATAATATACGT
>Ga0307488_10001562_pt1 | contig 19116 bp, 21 predicted proteins | sample SB02metaG_FD_202248 | JGI IMG/M metagenome (GOLD analysis project Ga0307488, IMG submission 202248) | Sea-ice brine microbial communities from Beaufort Sea near Barrow, Alaska, United States - SB 0.2 | ecosystem: Environmental > Aquatic > Marine > Coastal | place: USA: Alaska | collected... | reverse complement strand
GTGGAGATATGCCTATTACCGGTGCTATAGAATCTGAAGCGGATACTTTAGATAAAATTATCGAAGAGATTGCGACCACCAGAACCACAGAGCGGGGAGGACGTGCAGATGACAAACGCGCCGAAACAGCGATGGAGGATCGTAAAAAAAAGGGGTATTTTTAAATTAGGAAAAAATAAATAATAGTTATTATTTAAATAAAGTTATAGCCTAATTTTTCAAACAAACTATCCAATCAATAAAGCAAACAAAAATGGAATACAAAAATATCGAATTATTAAGATTTACTACTGCAGGAAGTGTAGATGATGGTAAAAGTACACTTATAGGAAGACTTTTATATGATAGTAAATCTATCTTTCAAGATCAGTTAGAGGCTGTTGAAGAGCAAAGTAAGAGCAAAGGTTTTGATTATTTAGATTTATCGTTATTTACAGATGGGCTAAAGTCAGAGCGTGAACAAGGCATTACGATTGATGTAGCATACCGTTATTTTGCTACACCCAAACGTAAGTTTATTATAGCAGATACTCCCGGTCATATTCAGTACACCAGAAACATGGTCACCGGTGCATCTACAGCAAATTTGGCAATCATTTTAATCGATGCTCGAAATGGAATGCTAGAGCAAACACATCGGCATTCTTTTATTGCATCTTTATTGCGAATTCCGCATGCTATTGTGTGTGTGAATAAAATGGATTTAGTAAACTATAGCGAAGAAGTGTATGATCAAATAGTGCAAGATTTCAAAGCATTTGCATCGAAATTAGAAATTAAAGATATACAATTCATCCCAATTTCTGCATTAGCAGGAGACAATGTAGTTAACCGTTCTGAAAATATGGATTGGTACAAAGGGAGTACCATTATGTATCATCTAGAGACGGTACATATTTCAAGTGATTATAACCATATTGACTGTCGCTTTCCAATACAGTCTGTCATTAGACCACAGACTCATGAACATCGTGATTTTAGAGGTTTTGCAGGACGTATAGATGGGGGAGTTTTTAAAGTTGGAGATAAGGTAAAATCTTTGCCTTCTGGTTTTGTATCTACTGTTAAAACGATTGAGTTGAACGGAAAGGCAATTACTGAGGCATTTGCACCGATGTCAATTACGATGACCTTAGCAGATGAAATAGACAACAGTCGGGGTGATATGATTGTTCGGGAAAACAACGTACCTGAAGTAGGACAAGACTTAAAGGTATTAGTTACCTGGATGAGTACAACCCCATTGCAGGCCCGCACAAAGGTAATTATTAAGCATACTACAAACGAATGTTTGGCTGTGGTGAAAGAATTAAACTATAAGATAGATATAAATACATTGCATCGTGTTGTGGAAATTCAAGAAGTAAGTATGAATCAAATTGCAAAAATTTCAATTCATTCATCAAAGCCAATCTTTTATGATGCGTACAAGAAAAACAGACAAACAGGTAGTATTATTATTATTGACGAGCAAACCAATGAAACCATTGGTGCGGGGATGATTATATAATGATGAAGCAATTATTAAATACAGCCATTACTGCAGCTTTAGAAGCTGGTAAAGCCATACTGGAAATTTATTATTCAGGTGAGTTTGATGTAGAAATTAAAGGAGATAACTCACCTTTAACCAAAGCAGATACAGCCTCACACAATGTGATTATATCTTCCCTAAAAGAAACCAATATACCTGTTCTTTCAGAGGAAGGCCTAGCCATTGCTTATGAAGAACGTAAGGGCTGGAACCAACTTTGGATTGTAGATCCTATAGATGGTACGAAAGAATTTATCAAGCGTAATGGAGAGTTTACGGTGAACATCGCCTTAATACAAGACCAAAAAACACTTATTGGTGTTGTTTTTGTCCCTGTAACCGGGGAGTTGTATTTTTCTAGTAAAGAAATGGGTGCTTTTAAAGTGTATGTCGATCTTGAAAAATTTGAAATCGAGACGTTAATTTCACATGGGAACGAATTACCATTACAACGAGATGATAATACGTTTACAATTGTGGCAAGTAGATCTCACATGTCTGCTGAAACAGAGACCTATGTTCAAGAAATGCGAGACATCCATGGAGAAGTAAATTTAATCTCAAAAGGCAGTTCTTTAAAATTATGTATGGTGGCAGAAGGAACCGCAGATTGTTATCCGCGTTTTGCTCCCACTATGGAATGGGATACCGCTGCAGGACAAGCTATTTGTGAGCATGCCGGATTTAAAGTTATTGATTGGGCTACTAAAGAAAATATGCTTTACAATAGAAAAGAGTTATTGAATAATTGGTTTTTGGTAAAATAAAAAAAGATATGATAAATAATAAAATTGCAATTATAGGTTTAGGATATGTTGGCTTACCATTAGCGCATGCTTTTGCAAGCAAAGGTTTTAATGTTGTAGGTTTTGACATCAATGAAGAACGAGTAAATGAATTAAAAGAAGGAGGAGACAGAACATTAGAATTGAATAAACAGCAGTTAAATGAAGTAAAAAATCATATTTCCTATACTTCAAGTGTAAATGAAATGCAGAATTGTAATATATATATTGTTACAGTACCTACACCAATTGATAGTAGTAATAGACCAAATCTAACACCTCTCATAAAATCATCCAAAACAATAGGTAGTGTTTTGAAGAAAGGTGATTTGGTAATATATGAATCAACTGTTTATCCAGGAGTTACAGAGGAAGTTTGTGTTCCTGAGCTTGAAAATGCTTCAGACTTGAAATTTAATGAAGATTTCTTTTGTGGTTACAGTCCCGAAAGAATTAATCCAGGAGATAAAACTCATACTATCACAAATATTTTAAAAGTTACTTCTGGTTCAACCCCTGAAATTGCAGATGTTGTTGATACCTTATATAAGACTATTATAAAAGCAGGCACATATAAAGCTTCAAGTATTAAAGTTGCGGAAGCAAGTAAAGTAATTGAAAATACTCAAAGAGATGTAAATATAGCTCTGGTTAATGAATTGTCACTCATTTTTTCAGCCATGGGAATTGATACAAATGAAGTGATTGATGCTGCAGCAACCAAATGGAATTTTATAAAATTAACGCCAGGTTTAGTAGGAGGCCATTGTATAGGTGTTGACCCTTATTATTTGACTTATAAGGCTGAGGAATTAGGATATAGGCCAAATTTAATACTTAGTGCACGGCAGATTAATAATGGGATGGGAAAACACATCGCTAATCAAACAATTAAAGTAATGATTGCTAATAATAAAAAAATTAACAAATCAAATATTTTAATATTAGGTCTTACATTTAAAGAAGATTGTCCCGATATAAGGAATACAAAAGTAGTAGATATTATTAAAGAACTAAAAACATTTGGATGTGAAATTGATGTTTATGATCCATGGGTAAATTCCAAGGAAGATGAAAAAGATTATACACATAGTATTATACAAAACCCTTTAGAAAGTGAACAAAAGTACGATGCTATTGTGGTTGCAGTTGCACATAAACAGTTTAGACAGTTAAAAGTTAAAGATTTTGAAAAACTTGCAAATGGAGAGCCTATAATTATAGATGTTAAAGGAATTATTAAGGACCCAAGTTGGAGGTTATAATTAAAAACCTTATTATAAATGATAACATTAAAATTTAAGATTATTGAATCAAGCTAAACGTGTAGCAAAAAATATGGGTATTTTATATGCCCGATTGGCTATTACAGTATTTATCTCGCTTTATGTTACACGATTAGTTTTAGCTGCTTTGGGAGTTGAAGATTTTGGAATATTTAATGTCGTGGGAGGCGCCATTGCGATGCTCACATTTCTAAATGCTTCAATGGCGTCAGCGACGCAAAGGTTTATGTCTTATGCGCAAGGACAAGGTAATCATACAAAACAAAAAAGTATTTTTAATGTTAGTATGTTGCTTCATTTTGTAATTGCAATAGTTATAGTATTACTGTTAGAAGGAGCAGGATATTTTTTGTTCAATGGGATATTAAAAATTGACGCAGAACGAATACATGCCGCTAAACTAATTTACCAATTTTTAATAGTAAGCACTTTTTTTACAGTTATATCTGTTCCTTATGATGCTGTAATAAACGCACATGAAAATATGCTTTTCGTTGCTATTTTAGGCATCGTTGAAGCATTTTTAAAATTAGGTGTAGCCTTATATATTACCTATACTAATTTTGATAAGCTAATAAGTTATGGGTTTTTAATGGCGTTAATAGCGGTTCTTCTTCTCTTAATAAGAAGAATGTATTGTCATAGAAAGTATGAGGAAGTTGAACTAAATATTAGTAAATATTACGATAAACTTATTTTAATAGAGATGTCTGGGTTTACAGGCTGGTCATTTTTAGGGTCATCTACCGGTATGTTGACAAATTATGGTCAAACCATTGTAATAAATGTCTTTTTTGGCACCTTAATTAATGCGGCTCAAGGAATAGCCGTCCAAATAAATGGGCAATTAATGGCTTTTGCGAATGTTTTAATGAAAGCGCTAAATCCACTTTTAGTTAAAAGTGAAGCTTCAGGTAATCGTGACATGATGATTAAGGCAACCTATTTTGGTAGTAAAATTTCATTTTTTATTTTAATGTTTTTTTATGTGCCAGTAATTTTAGAAATGCCATATATATATAATATTTGGTTGAAAGAAGTACCAGAATATGCTATCATTTTCACTAGCCTTCAGTTGATAAGAAGCCTTATAGAACAACCCTATTTATTATTAACAACCGGTATTGGTGCTGTTGGTAAGATAAAGTATTTTCAAATTTTTGATTCCATAATCAATGTATTCCCATTGATTGTAAGTTATATATTATTTTCAATAGGGTACCCTCCATATACTCTTTATTTTGTGTTCATTGTGTTCGCAATTGTTAAAGGGTTAAATACAATCTATTTTGCTAAAATAAAATTTAATTTGCAGATGTTAGATTTTCTAAAAAAAGTTATCTTTAGATGTTTTATTTCATTTATAGTAATAATCATGCTTACTTCAATTCCTCTTTTTTTTATGAATGATGGATTTAATAGGCTTTTAGTAATCATGTTTATAAATACTATTCTTTTCTCAATTGTAGTAATGTATTTCGGATTACTTAAGGATGAAAGAAATCATGTTAAATTATTAATGTTTCATTATTTTAGAAAAATAATGAAACATTAATAATTAATTGATGGTCATTATTTAATAGCAAAAAAAAGTATATAACCTTATGAAAAATGTACCAATATATTTTGAAATAGGAGGTTTGGTAAGACCTCATAATGGAAAAAAAGAAAGATTATTATTGATGCTTAATAAATTGATAATTGTGCGTAGTTTTCCATTTATTAAAAGGTTATTTTGTAATGGATTTAATTTACCCTATACGACAAGTTATAGTAAAGATTTTTTTACTTCTGCACCTAATATTTTTATTGAAAATAATGTTGGACTTAATGATACTTTTATTTTAGCATATGCTCCAGTAACTATTGGAGAAGGCAGCTCTTTTTCTTTTCGAAATATGATTATTACATCTACCCACGATTTAGAAAACTTTTCTACGGTTATAGCTAAACCTGTGACCATAGGGAAGAACGTTTGGATAACAACAAATGTTACAATACTTCCAGGAGTGTCAATTGGTGACAATACCGTTATTGGAGCTGGTAGTGTTGTTGTAAATGATATTCCTAATGGAGTTTTTGCTACTGGAAATCCTTGTAAAGTGATAAAGAAAATAGATTTTAGAAAAATATAGAATGAAAGAATATTCGATTTTAATTAATACCTGCGATAAATTTGAAGATTGCTGGGATCCTTTTTTTCAGTTATTTAAGACTTATTGGCCAGATTATGATGGTACAATTTATTTAAATACAGAATATAAGGATTATCATTATGAGGGTTTAAATATTATTGCGATAAAATGCTGTGAACTTAACAATTTCACTATTGAGAAACAAGCTACCTGGAGCCAATGCCTACTTTGGGCCCTAGAATTTATTAAGGAAGATATTGTTTTATATATGCAGGAAGATTATTTTTTTAAGGGTAAAGTGAAAAATAAAATCGTTCAAGAGTTTGTTCAAATAATGGATTACGAAAGAGATGTTGATTGTATTCATCTTACCGATCAATCCGTTCTATCAGAGGATAACCAATCTAAATATAAAGGATTATATCTAGCCAAAATAAATCAAAAATATCGAATTAGTTGTCAGGCTGCATTATGGAAAAAAGAAACTTTGTTAAAATATATTAAGCCACACGAGGACGCATGGCAATTTGAGGAGTTTGGCTCAAGACGAGGAGCGGTATTACAACATAATTTTTATGCTGTCGATAAAAATTGGGTTCGATTAAATCATTTTGAAATTATTCCGTACGTATTTACTGGAATTGTTCAGGGGCGTTGGAAAGAAGCAGTTGTTCCATTATTTAAAAAACATAATATAAACGTTGATTATTTAACTAGAGGTTATGTTAAAGACGCACCGAAAAGAACCTTTAAGGTGAAATTAAAAAATAAAATAAAGAAGTTTCCAAAAAGATTAAAGAGTAATTTTGATTTGATGTACTTAAAACTTACTCATACATTTAATAATATTAACAACTAAAAAAGAATATGCTTTCTAAAATTTTACATTATACCTTATTAGTACTTCGCAGAATATATTTTATTATATCTAATAATAATGAAGAACATAGAAATCGGAAAATGTTTTCTAATAAAGAATATGCAAATGATTTAATCTATAAGCAATTAATGAATAAAGAACCTTGCATGATTGCAAGATTTGGTTCAACTGAAATGAATTGTATTGTTAATTACTTGGGGGTAAAAAATAAAAATAAAAATTACTTAGGGTTTATAAAAGGCGATATATTAGAGTGGTGGTGGAAAAAATCTTTTATAGTTCAAATGAAAAGTAATGCTGGGTTTTTCCCTTCTCATGTGGATAAAATAGAGCAGTTCTGTAAATTGATGATAGAGGATGCTAAAGAAGTTGATATTTTAGGCTCTTGGCTTATTAAAGAAAAATATATTAAAAATGAAATAAAAAATGCTAAGCAATTAGTTTTGGAAGATTTAGAACCATTTTTCACAACCAATCCTTGGACCAAAGCATTAGAAGGAAAAAAAGTCTTGGTAATACATCCTTTTTCTGAAAGTATTGAAGATCAATATAAAAAAAGAGAACTACTTTTTGAAAATAATCTTCTACCACAATTTGAATTAAAAACTATAAAGGCCGTACAAAGCCTTCAAGGTGAAAAAGTAAAATTTATCGATTGGTTTGAAGCTTTGGACTCTATGAAAAATCAAATGGACCAGACAAATTATGATATCTGTATTGTAGGTGCCGGTGCCTATGGTTTTCCTTTGACGGCTCATGCTAAAAGAAGCGGAAAAAAAGCAATTCATTTAGCTGGTGTAACTCAATTATTGTTCGGGATTAAGGGGAAACGTTGGGAAAATTTCCTTTTTTGGCCTTATATGAATTTGTTTAACGAACATTGGGTGAGACCTAGTGTAAAAGAAAACCCTAAAAATGCAAATCAGGTTGAAGGATCTTGTTATTGGTAAGATAATTTATTAATCGGAATGAAATTAACAATGTCAACATTAAGGATAATTAAGAGGGTACTCGAAATTGGTGTGTATCGTGGATCTACACTTTCACTTTTTTCACTATTATCGTTGAAGTTAAATTTAAATTCAGAAGTGCATGGTATTAGTCCATTTTCTTCTGCGGGTGATTCTGTTTCAAAATATTTATCAGAACTAGACTACTTTAAAGATGTTCTAGAAAATTTTATTTTTTTTTATTTACCTAAGCCTATTTTGCATAAAGGGTTTTCAACTGATGAGTAAATGCGAGAAGTAATAAAATCTATAAAATGGGATTTAATATTTATAGATGGAAATCACGATTATGAAGTAGTAAAGGAGGATTTTGAGATTTGTTCAAAAAACATAAAAAAAGGGGGCTAGTTATTTTGGATGATTATTCGTTGTACGTAGACTTTAAACCACCTCTATATTCTCATCAGGGCATCCGGGCCCTTCCAAAGTCGCTGATGAAATTGATACTAATGAGTTTAAAGAAATCCTATCTGTAGGACACAACCGTGTTTTTAAAAAAAAAATAGTAAATTATTAAATTATTAAATTATGAAAGTATTACATGTTTTTAATGAAATTAAATTTTCAGGTGCTGAATTAATGTATGTGAAAGCAGCAAGTTTCTTTCAGAAAAATGGGATTGAGATGTATGCAATTAGTACAGGCCAAAATCTTGGTGATTTTGCAACTGAATTTACAAATAATAATATAAAAGTATTTTATCGCCCGATAAAATCAGAAATCAGATTTTCATTAAATAGAATTCTATATTATTATGATTTTTACAAATTTTTAAAGGAGGAAAAAATTGATGTTTTACATATTCATAGAAGTGATTTATTTTTATTAGCCTTTATATCCAGAATACTAAAAATACCAACTGTTAAAACAATACACAATGTTTTTAAGAATAGGGCGTACACCCGTTTTTATGCAATTTTTAAAAGATGGTTAGCAAGAAATGTTAGTAATGTTATTTTTCAAACAATTGGGCAAAGTGTTTACCAAAATGAATTGATATATTATAAAAATCCCTCAATTATTATAAATAATTGGTATGACTCTAAACGTTTTTATCCATTAAAAAATAAAGAGGAAAAACAGCTGATAAGAAAAAAACTTAATATTAATAAAGATGTATTTGTTATAGTTTCTGTTGGTGGATGCAGTAATGTGAAAAATCATGAGGATATTATTAATGCATTGAACTTAGTGAAATCCCAAATTGATATTAACTATCTCCATTTGGGTACGGGAAGTATTGAAAAAGATGAAAAAAAGTTAGTTGGAGCATTGGGTTTGCAAAGTCAAGTTTATTTTTTGGGAAATAAAAATAATGTTCAGGATTATTTGGCTGTATCTGATCTTTATCTTCAGCCATCTAAACATGAAGGATTGAGTATTGCATGCCTTGAAGCAATGGCTTGTGGAATACCTTCAATATTATATGATGTACCAGGATTACGTGACTTAATAAAAGAGAATGACAATGGATTTTTAATTAATGCAAACTATCATTTGCTGGCGGAAAAAATATTGGAATACAAAAATAACCCCGATCTTTTAACGGCAAAAGGAAATTCCGCGTTAAAGTTTGTAAATGAGAATTATTCAATGAAAACCAATGTTAAAAAAATGATTGATTTATATAATCAAATTTCAATTTTAAAGCATTAAAGACATTTATGAAGGTTTCAAAACTAATTTTATTTACATTAATTGCTTTATTAGTTCTTGATATCATTCAAATAATTAGTGATGTGGATAAGCTCAATTTACAATTGGCAACTTATTTGTCTGCTTTATTAAAATATATATCCATATTAATATTTGTTTTAGTAATTTATAGAAATAAGCTTTTCAAAAACACGCCAAAGACCATTAAAAGGTTATTTCAATTTTGGCTGATTTGGAATATTTTTAATATTATTAGGGGTGTATTCTTGGCAATTAATTACTGGGATTGGAAATTTTTATTGTTAAGTTCATTGCCATTCTCGCTAATAGCATTGGTTTTTTTTGTGGGAAATAATTTGTTTTTCACCAAAGTCATATTTCAATTCACCCTTAAATATATTTTTTTATTTGGTTTTTTAATCATTCCCCTAGCTTTGACAACAGATGAGGAATTATATTCTAAATTGATGAACCCTGTTAGTTTATTCATAATATTTATCCCCTATTTAAAGGGAAAGTGGAAACTTTTGACAATTATAGTTGCAATAACTTCTGTTTTATTGGTTATTGATTTTAGAGCGAATATTTTAAGAATTATTTTTTCAGTAGTACTTCTTGCCATATATTATTTAAAAAATATTTTTGGACCAACTTTGATCCGAGTGGCGCATAAGATTTTATTTATTACTCCAATGTTTTTATTTATGTTTGCAGTTTTAGGAAATTTCAACATATTTGAGGAATTTAATAAAAATGAGAGTTATACAACTGTAGATAGTGATCAAAAAGAAAGTAATCTTTTACGGGATAGTAGAACTTTTTTATATGTTGAGGTTTTATTATCGTTAAATAACTCTGGAAACTGGTTATTGGGTGAAAGTGCTTCTGGAAGTTATTATAGTAATGCTTTTGGTGATGCAGATATGGCCGGAAGGGGAATTCGTTACCGTTCTGAAGTAAATATTTTAAATATTTTGTTATACCATGGCGTTGTTGGGGTAATTCTCTATTTATTGTTATTATATAAGGTTTCTTACTATGCAATATATAAATCTAATAATAGATTATCAAAAATGTTAGGGTTATTCATAGCATTTAGATGGACAATGGCTTTCATTGAAGAATTCACACAATATGATTTGAATTTTTATTTCTTTTGGCTAGTTATTGGGCTTGTAAGTACTAAACAATTTATAAATATGTCAGATAAACAATTAATTAATTTTTTTAAAATTAAATGACAATAAACTTAGCCGTATTAATTACTTGCCATAATAGAAAGGACAAAACTCTAGATTGTTTGCATTCCTTATTCAATGCAAGTCTTCCTTTAAATTATAATTTAGATGTGTTTTTGGTAGATGACGGTTCAACAGATGGTACATCACAATTAGTTAAAAAAAACTTTCCTGAGGTTACTATAGTGTTGGGTGATGGAAACTTATTTTGGAATCAAGGAATGAGACTAGCCTGGAAAACAGCATCGACGAAACTAGCATATGACTATTATCTTTGGTTAAATGATGATACAATGATATATAAACATGCTTTGGACGAATTATTAATATGCAGTGATGAGGCAATTCAAAATAGTTATAAACGCTCAATTATAGTCGGAGCTTGTGAAGAATTTAAAGGCAATAAGATATTTTCATACGGAGGAAGAACAGATCAAGGTAAGGTAATTCCAAATGGTAATTTACAAGAATGCACTAACATAAACGGAAATACGGTTTTAATACCAAATGAAATTTATCAAGAATTGGGAAATCTTTGTAATGATTATACTCATGGTATTGGCGACAATGATTATGGTTTAAGAGCGATTGAATCTGGCTATAAATGTTATACTAGCAAAACATATATAGCTACTTGCACGATCAACGAAACAACTCAATGGGATAATCCTGAAGTGTCTTTAAGGAAAAGATGGCAATTATTTCATTCTCCACTAGGTCTTAACATAAAAGAGTATAATACTTTCCGTAAGAAATTCTGGGGCAAAAAATGGATCTTATTTTCTTTAAAAGCATACACTAAAGTTCTATTTCCTAAAATTTATAAGATTATTAAAAAATGAAAATTGTAAATGTTTGTATTTCCAACCCCTATATTGAAGGGTTCTCATATCAGGAAAATATTTTGACAGACTATTTTTTAGAAGAAGGTATTGAAACACCAATTATTGGTAGCAATATACTTCCACACTATATGAACTACAAAAGAATTAAACCAGGAGTTTATTATGATAAGGGAAAAAAAGTTATAAGGGTAAAGTGTAAAAAAATTACTAACGCATTTCTTATTCCTTTCGGTTTATTTAATCAATTAAAACATGAAAAACCGGATGTTATCTTTCATCATAATTTAAATTGTACATCACTCGTTATATGTACATTATATAAAATTATTCATCCTAAAATTATTCTTATAGTTGATAATCATGCTGATTATATTAATTCTAGCAAAAATAAATTGTGGCAACTTGTTTACTGTAAAACACTTGTCAGGTTCTCAGCAAAGTTTGCTTCTATTTTTGTTCGAAAATTTTACGGAGTAACTTATTCTCGCTGTGATTTTTTACACGAAGTTTATGGAGTAAATAAAAATAAAATAGATTTTCTGCCAATTGGTGCAAATTTAACAGCAGCCAATTCTATTTCTGATAATAAAATTGAATTGAGGAAAATACATAATTTACCTCAGGATGCATTTTTGTTTGTTTCTGGCGGAAAAATGGGCAAGGACAAAGGAACTGATAATTTAATTAAAGCTGTAAATGAAATACAAGCCTATAGGACTAATGTTTTCTTAGTGCTATTTGGATCATTTAATGATAAAGTCACGGAGAATCTAGCAAAAGATTCAAAGCATGTTATAATTAAGGGATGGTGTGATAGTAATTCGTCACTCAGTCTTCTGAAGTCCGCGGATGTTGCCGTTTGGCCCGTCCACCATACTACATTAATAGAAGATGCAATTTCAGTAAAAACTCCATTATTAATAAGAAAAACGAGAACTACAGAGCATCTTATCGACGGTAATGGTTTTTTTCTTGAATCTACAAAATATGAAGAGTTATATTTGAACATAAAGAACCTTTTAAATATTTCACTTATCAGTAAGTTTGAAATTGCCTGTACTAAAATGCAAGAAAAATTAGATTATAGGGTGGTAGTTCAAAAAATATTAAAGGATATTGGTTGAAAAAAACTATTAGATCTTATTATTTTAGAGTTATAGCTAAAGTTATTACAAGTCAAATAGTTAAAAAATGATATAAAATATTATGCTATTGCTTTAAGAAATTAAATATAAAGGTAACACTTAGGGTTCAATCAATTTTTTTTTAAATAATATTATATAAATTTAATTTAAAATAAAGATTATGACAAGAGAAGTCACAAAAGTTAAATTGCGAAGGTTTATAGCAAAATATTTATCCGGTTTTGTTTATCAAGCCTATTTATTAAAATTTAAATTGTTAAACTTTAATAACAAACCACCTGTAATTATTTTAACACCTGGAAAAGTAGGTTCTTCAAGTATTTATAATACACTAAAAAAAACTCTTCCTAATTCAATATTTCACATTCATAATATTTCGAAAAGTGGAATTAAAGAATCACAGATTAGCCATATGATTTCAGATCGGAAATCGCTGCCGTTACATCTCATAGTGTCCGATTTATTAAGTAAGAAATTGGAAAAATATAATGGTGTAATTAATATTATTACAGTCGTTAGGGAGCCGATTTCCAGAGAAATTTCTAGTTATTTTCAAAATACAGAGTTCTACAGAAACTCTGTGGAGTCTAAAAACTTAGAGATAAATAAAGTGAAATCACTTGAGATTCTAGATAATATTTTTAAAGATAATATTTGTTTAAATCTTGAAAATTGGTTGAATGTTGAAATTCTTGCAAATTTTGGAGTAGATGTATTTTCTCAGAGCTTCGACAATGAAAAGGGTTATGTTATTTTAAATAAAGGGAAATATAGAATTCTATTATTAAAAACGGAAACAATGAATCAAGTGTTTTCTAATGCAATTCAAGAGTTTTTAACACTGGAAAAGGGAGTACCTTTAAAAAATAGTAATATTGGTCTTAATAAACATTATGCACAGCAATACAAGAAGATAAAAAATGAATTAAAAATTTCGAAAACAGTATTATCTTCAATAATAAACTCAAAATATTGCAATCATTTTTATAATGAAGAAAAAATTAAAATTTTGGAGAAATGGACTTATAAGTCAAAATAAATAAAAGCGTAAAGCTTAAACTTATTTTAACTACAATTTTTTTCTAACATTAAAATCTTACTTAAAGCGTTCTAAAGTTAATAGAAATGTATATTCGGTACATAAAGATTCATTGATTTGTTTTTCAAACCTATGTTAATATATTTGATCATGAAAAATATGATTTTGAAATTTTAAATGAAAATCTATCTAGTAATTTTGAAGGCTCTATCATCGTAAATGAGAGATACATAGACCCTTATAAATCTAAAGAGTATTTTTCTAGCTTAAATTTGAATATAAAATTTGATTCGAATATTTACATTAAAAACCAGAAATATTTTCTTAATAATTTAAATATATCTTCAGATGTTTTAATCAATGCTACATATGGTGGTATAGAATCATCTTTAGCATCAAAAAATTTTTTCAAACAGTTTTTTATATCATTTATAATAAAAAAAACAGCAGATAGCATTCCCTTTGATGCACTTACTGTTATGGATGGTTTGTTCTACTCAATTTTTCCTTACAACAAAAAACTTAATCTTTATACATTAACTCATGTAAAGTATGGTGTGTTAAAGAATAATTTAAATAAAAGTGAAATTGATAATTTATATAAATTGGTAAAACTTTCTGTAACTGCTGATATTCCTAATTTTAATAAATACTTCAAATTTGAAAGTTATTTTATCTCTAGGAAGTACAAGTCTAAAAGTAACACAGATTTGCGTTCTACATTAATTTATAACGAAGAAAATGTTTTTACTATCTGTAGTGGTAAAATCGACACAATATTTTTAGTAGATGAAATTATCAATAGTTTAGTACCTGAATAATATGATATAATTACATATTTTTACTTAAAAAAAATTAAAAAAAAAATATAATGTTATCTAATTATAATGTTTTTAAAAAAAATCTTAATTCAATAGATTTTAGTGTTGTAAAAGTTATAAATACAATAAATCCCCACAGTTATCGCGTTGCAAAAAAAGATTTATATTTTAAAGAAGCATTAAAGAACTCTGATATATTACTTCCAGATGGCATTGGAATTGTTTGGGCTGAGAGGTTTTTAAATGGAAACCAGATAAAGAAAATCGCTGGTTATGACCTATTTTTATTTTTAATGGATAAATTAAATAATGAATCTGGATCTGTATTTTTTTTGGGAGCCTCTGAGAATACATTAAAAAAAATTAAATTTAAATCATCTAAAGAATATCCAAATATTACTTTTGGAAGTTATTCCCCGCCTTACAAGACAATGTTCTCCAAAGAAGAGTCTAAAATTATGTGTGATAATGTGAATTCTTTTAAACCAGATGTCTTATTTGTAGGCATGACAGCACCTAAACAAGAAAAATGGGTATACGAATTCAAAAATAAATTGGAGGCTAGAAATATATGTTCAATTGGTGCAGTATTTGATTTTTACGCTGAAAATGTTAAAAGAGCTCCAAAGTTTTTTATTAAAATTGGATTAGAGTGGCTTTATAGAAGTTTAAAAAGTAAAAGGTTATTTAAAAGAAATTTTATTTCTAACCCAAAATTTATTTTGGAAATATTAACATTAAAATATAAAAATTAAATGAGGATAATAATAATAACCCAAAATGAACCTTTTTATTTAGCCAAAAACTTAAAATATTTGATTTCAATATTGCCCAATCATTCTGAAATTGTAGGCTGTGTGGTTTCTGATGTATCACCTTTTGGAAAAAAAGAATCTTTTTTAAAAAAGGCAAAAAAAACATATGGCATTTTTGGTTTGAGATTTTTTATATATTATACAATTAAGTTTTTAAAATCTAAGATAAACTTAAAAACTAATGTTTTCAAAGTTCTAAATGAAAATAGCATTCCTATAATTACTTTAGATTCTCCAATCAATAAAAAACAATCAGTTGATCAAATAAAAGCTTTTAAGCCAGATTTATTGGTATCCATTTTGGGTAATCAAATTTTCAAAAAACCTATAATAAACTTAGCAACTAAAGGATGTATAAATTTACATACAGCTTTGTTGCCAAAGTATAGAGGTTTAATGCCTACGTTTTGGGTTCTAAAAAATAATGAAAAAAAAACAGGTGTGTCTGTCTTTTTTGTTGATAAAGGTATTGACAGTGGCCCAATTATTGTTCAGGAAGAAGTTGAAATTGGAAATAGAACACAAGAGGAGTTGATTTTACATACAAAAAAGCTTGGCATGGAGGCTATTGCAAAAAGCATTGACTTAATTCAAAAAGAAGAAGTCCAACTGATTGTAAATGATGTTTCTCAGAAAACTTATTTTACTTTTCCAACTAGGCGAGATGTATTAGAGTTTAAAAGAAATGGGAAAAAGTTTTTTTAATGAAAATATTAACTTTTGACATCGAAGATTGGTTTCATATTTTAGACAATAAAGAAACGAAGTCTTCATCTGAGTGGATTAAATTTGATTCTAGAATCAGGTTAGGTATGGATTTAATCTATGATGTTCTAGAAAAAACAGAAAAGTCAGCTACTTTTTTTGTTGTTGGCTGGATGGCCGAAAAATATCCTGAAATTATTAGAGAGATCAGTGATCGTGGTTTTGAGATAGGTAGTCATACCCATTTGCATCAATTAGCTTATGAGCAAGATAGAAAAACATTTTACAATGATGTTGAAAAGTCTATAAACACATTAGAAGACTGTACAGGTAAAAAAGTATCTAGTTTTAGAGCGCCAGGTTTTAGTATTACTAAAAACAATAAATGGGCTTTTGAAATTTTACATGAGTTAGGTGTAACTAAAGATAGTTCTGTTTTCCCTGCAGGAAGAGCTCATGGAGGATTGCCGTCATATCGTTCAGCTCTTCCATCAATTATAGAGTATAATGGAATCAAATTAAAAGAATTTCCAATAAATACTCATACTATTTTAGGAAAGTCTTTTATTTTCACTGGAGGTGGGTACTTTCGTTTGTTACCCTATAAAATTATTGAAAATTGGACAAATCAATCTAATTATGTCATGACTTATTTTCATCCCAGAGATTTTGATATTCACCAACCAATTGTACCAGGTCTTTCACTTCCAAGACGTTTTAAATCTTATGTAGGTATTAAAAACTGTAAACCTAAATTAGAGAAATGGTTAAGAAGTTTTGATTTTATTGATTTAAATCAGGCAGATCAAGCAATAAATTGGAATCATGTTCCTAAAATTAAGCTGTAAGTAAATTAGATTAATATATTAGAATGAAAGTAATATCTAAAGATGAACTTAAAACAGCTGTTAACTAGTCAAGTTTTCTATGCAACTCTCTCATCTGTTAAAATAGATGAAAAGTGTATCATTAATACTATAAACCCACATTCTTACTGTGAATTAAAAAAGGATAAAATTTTTAAAAAAGCATTATTAAAAAGTGATATTTTGTTGCCAGATGGTTTTGGTATTGTTTTAGCTACAAAATTTATTACAGATAGAACAATCAAAAAGATTGCAGGCGCAGATATACATCAGTTTTTATTGGAAAAAGCCAATTTAACAAAGCAAAAAGTTTTTTATTTAGGTGCTTCTGAAAATGCATTGTCTTTAATAGAAAAAAGAATTCAAAAAGAGTTCCCAGATATTCAGGTTTCAAGTTTCTCACCACCATATAAGACGGAATTAACAGAAAATGAAACGAAAATAATGTTAGCAGCTGTAAATACATTCAATCCAAATATTTTATTTTTGGTATGACAGCTCCCAAACAAGAAAAATGGGTATATGAGAATCAAGAAAACTTAAACGCTAATGTGATCGCCTCTATTGGCGCTGTATTTGATTTTTATGCAGGTACCGTAAAACGTTCTGGCAAAATATGGATTAAATTAGGTTTGGAGTGGCTGCCAAGGTTATTGAGAAATCCAAATCGGCTATGGAAGCGTAATGTTATTTCTACACCAACGTTCTTGTGGGATATGCTAAAAACTAAAATATTTTAGTTATTTATATAATTTTAAATAATTTTTATACAAATTTTTTAATTTAAAGTTTAAGCAATACATTAAAAAAATTCTGAATTATCTGAAATAAAACATATCATTGAAGGATATATATACAATTGATCTAAACTGTGAAATTATTTTGGACAATTTCCAAAATATCAACTATTGTGTTTCATGACCTCAAGAGATCTTTTGTAACAAATTATTATGTAAAAATACCGACCCCCATTCTAATGAAACGTTAATGTTACTCTAGGAAAAATACAATTTTAGAATATGCTGGTAAAAATGCAAATTTGGATACATATGCTGATATATTGTTGAATGTATTATAAAAAAACAAGAGTAAATTAACGCTCGGACTGAAGTCCTTAAGTGTGTCTTAAAGACTTGAGGTTCATTTTTTTAAATTTTAAAAATAATTAAATCGCCATGAAATACCCATGAAATTTTAAAATTTACAGGTTCTTAATGCTATCAAATGCAAATAATTATGAATTATCTAGAAATAAAAAAAGAGATAGAATCCTTTGGTTTTTTGGTTGTTTCACATGATTTTGAAAGACCTTGGGGTGGATTTTTAGTAATAGACGAAACTCAAGCACAAGAATTTTCAAATCATTTCTTTAAAGGTTTAGATGTGAATACCTTAAAAATTGGAGGAAAATTAAGTCCTAAAATTTTAATCGTAAAACCAGCTGTAAGACTCTCATGGCAATACCATAATAGACGTGCAGAAATTTGGCAAGTGTACAAAGGTTCTGCAGGAATCATTAGAAGTGATTCTGACATTGAAAATGAAATGGGAGTATATAACGAAGGAGATCAAATTGTTTTGAAACAAGGCGAAAGGCATCGCTTAATAGGGTTAGACGAAACTTCGGTAGTAGCTGAAATTTGGCAGCATACCGACAAAAATAATCCTTCAGATGAAGATGATATTATAAGAGTACAAGATGATTTTGGTAGATAAATAAATTAAACAATATGAGTAAGAAAAAAGGAATAATTGTATCAGGGTATTTTAATCCTATACACAAAGGACATATCGAGTATTTTAACAACGCTAAAGCCTTGGCAGACGAATTGTTTGTAATTGTAAATAGTGATCATCAAAGAGCTCTAAAAGGATCTAAAGAATTTCAGCAAGAAGCAGAGCGTGTCATTATTGTTTCAAACATAAAATCAGTAGACCATTGTGTTTTATCAATTGATGAGGATAGAACGGTTTGCAAAACTATAGAAAAAATTGCTCTAGATTTTGGTCCAGAATATGAATTAAGCTTTGCGAATGGTGGGGATCAAAATAACAATACAATACCAGAAAGACCAATCTGTGATCAAATGGGAATTGCTTTGGTGGATGGATTGGGTGATAAAATACAGTCTAGCAGTTGGTTGCTAAAAAACTAAACTTTTTTTCTTTACTTTTGGTTTAGAATCTAATATTAATACAAAGACCATTCGATCCAAAATCAGCAAAGCGAGCAGGAAAAAAATCTAAAAGAGGTCCTGCAAAAAAAGAAGGGCCTTCCATCATTGAAAAGATAGAACTGCTCTACGAAAAGGTTTTGGATGATCTGCTTATAAACCAAGAAAAACTTACAAAAACA
>Ga0307488_10001560_pt1 | contig 19127 bp, 20 predicted proteins | sample SB02metaG_FD_202248 | JGI IMG/M metagenome (GOLD analysis project Ga0307488, IMG submission 202248) | Sea-ice brine microbial communities from Beaufort Sea near Barrow, Alaska, United States - SB 0.2 | ecosystem: Environmental > Aquatic > Marine > Coastal | place: USA: Alaska | collected... | reverse complement strand
CCCATGCACCATATATGTTTTTGAACATTCATTCTGCAACCAACAACCACAGCAACAGCTACCAAAGCACTTTAGATATGAATGGTCCTTCAACCTCTAGTCAAACTTGCTGGGCGAGTGGGGGTCCAGGATTCTTTGGTATAGATATGTACGACCCTATATCTTCCACAAGATGTAGAGCAATGCAATTTCTGATGCCAAATACCAATCCACCTTGGAACGGAGATATATCCAAATTGCTCGGGTGGTATAAAGTTAGAGTAAGTAAGGATAATGGCACTACTGCTGGCCAGTATTCAGAGGCGTCTTCAGGATGGGAAAATATGGTTGGTTGTTCGATAGGAGATTTATTCACACCCCACAACTATGGCTTGGAGGCGACTGATCGTCGGGCGATAGACTCTTCCGGCAACGCAGCACTGGGACTCGAACCATTATCAATAAGAGATCCTTTGATGCTTTATGAATACTTTGATATGACCACCTCACCAGTATATATGACTAATTCTGGGCAAGGTGCTTATGGTGACACTCTAGCTATATCGTCAGTCGACTACTTTTATATTCCAATGCCATATCGTGGCGCATATATGGTAAAGTTGATATAATATGGCAGTAATCAATCTCACAGGTCTAACCTATCAGGACGTGCCTGTTATAATTACCGCAGCACCCTTAATAGGTTTTCTTGGTGGCGAGATTCTACCTGCCATTACGACAACCATTAAGGGTCCGACACTGATGGCAGGGCGTCCTGCGACAATTTATAGAAGACAAGCAGATTCTGGAAGTGGTGCTGCGGCTTCTGGAAGTAATGAATCTTGGTCTTAAAATATCATCTCAGTTAAATTTACCTTTACTTATTTGGTTATATAGTATATACTAATCTATTGATGAACTAAATTGGATATATTATGAAGAAGTTGGTGATCAACCTTGAAAGGCGTACAGATAGAAAGGAACACTTCCTAGAGAAGAACTGCTATCTATCTGACGTCGATTGGGTCTCTGCTGTAGACGGAAGAGAATTATCTATCGCCGAATTGAATTCTAATGGCGTCGATACTGACCGTTTTTGGCGAGACTCATTTCATAATAGAAAAATGACAGGTGGCGAGATAGCTTGCTTATTGTCCCACCGAAAGGCTTGGGTTGAATGTGTGAAGTTAGATGCTCCTGTCATGATCTTTGAAGATGACGCTGTTATAGAAAACTGGTCTGAATTTGATGAACAATATTATGAAACTCTCTCCGAAGAATACGAATTCATATATCTATCAAGAAGCGAGAATGAGCCTGAAAAAACTGTTCAGATTGATTTTATGCTTGAGATTCCATCTTATCCATACAATCTAACAGCGTACATAATCACTGTTGCTGCCGCAAAGCAACTTTTAAGCACAGATATTCTGAACAACATTATACCTGCTGATGAATATGTCCCCAGACAACTACATAAACTAAATGCTGTTGCTCTCAGAAGGAATGTAGTGTTTCAGGCGGGTCGTGACATTTTACCGACCGATGTTGAACCAATTAATGACATAGATTATTTTGTAGACTTCGTTGTTCATCCTATTACTATTGGAACGGATAGAATGAAGTGTATACCTCTAAATGATTCTGCGGCACTACACAGCGTTTATCCGAAAAACCTTGGAACGAATGTTGAGTGGAAAGGAACCGATATGACTGGAATTGGAGGCGGTCATAAGGTTAATCTTTTGCGCAACCACCTGAAAACGCTCCCTGCCCACGATGTGGTCCTATTTACAGACGCATATGACGTATTGTATAATCATGGCATCCGAGAAATAACTGCAAGGTATTTGGGATTTAATACAAAGGTATTGTTTTCGGCTGAAGCTGATATCTGGCCAGACGCATCTTTGGCTGAGTCGTTTGAAACTCATCCAGCCAACCTCGGAACAAAATATCAATATCTAAACAGCGGAACATTTATTGGACAGGTTGGTGAACTCAGAAAGATTCTTGACGATTCTGAGGTTTCTGATGATGGTGACGATCAGCTATTTTATCAAAAGATATTTCTTTCAGGTAAATATGACATCAAGCTAGATTATGAGGGATATCTATTTCAGTGTAACGAAGAAATGGTTGGTCATGATGGTGAAAATCTATTCAATCCTATAACCAATTGCTGTCCTTGTATCTACCACGGAAATGGCGGGGAAGCGGCTAAGACTAAGTTTGATGAAATTCATACTAAAATTGCGATGAACATTCCGACTCTATATCTACCGACACATAAAGGAGTAGATATTATAGATGATGATATGTTACTTGTCGACTTTATGACACAATCCCAATGCGAAGACCTGATCGCTGTGGCAGATAAGCATGGGGGCTGGGGCAGCTTGTCTTATGATAAGTTTCCTGCTCAAGAGATTCGTATGAAGGAGTTGGGATTGTGGGACACACTTGAAGCGCACTGGGAGAAAGAACTTTATCCTCTCATAGAACAGTACTGGACTCCAATGGAGATGTATGGTCTGCGAGATGCCTTTGTTATGAGATATGCTCTAGACACACAGGCAAGTCTACGTCACCATACAGATGCTAGTTTAGTTACTGGGTCAGTAAAATTGAATGATGATTATGAGGGGGCAGATTTAATATTCCATCGGCAAAACATCAGTAATGCAGATATTGGCGTTGGTAGGTGTATACTGTTTCCTGGGATGGTCACTCACGGTCATGAGTGTATGGAGTTAATCAAAGGCAATAAATATAGTCTGACTATGTGGAGTTCGAGATATCCTGGCGACATTCTGTAGTATCTAGGGCATTGTAAACTTATAAATAGTCTTAAATAATATCTATATTTGAGACTATTAAAATGGCGACTCCTACCACAAGAACTGAACTCAAAAAATACTGCCTTCGACGACTAGGTGCGCCTGTTGTTGAAATCAATGTCGATGATGATCAAGTAGATGATAGAATCGATGATGCTTTGGAATTTTACCGTGATTATCATTATGACGGTTCTGAAAGAGCATTCTTAAAACACGCAGTTACCGCAGCTGATAAAACCAATGGATATGTTGCTATTCCCACAACTGTAATGGGAATCGTTAATGTATTTCCGATTGGAAGCGGTCTCCATTCAAATAACCTATTCAACTTGCACTATCAAATATCTCTCAATGAAGTCCATGATTGGTCTGGCGAGAAAATCCAAAACTATGTCGCTTCAATGGAGCGCATCTCACTACTCGAAGAACTTCTTGTCGGAAAGCAGCCTTTGAGGTTTAATCGTCACACTGATAAAATGTATCTTGATATGGATTGGACTCGCGTTGCTGTCGGCGAATACATAATCATTGAATGCTATCAGGTGTTAGATCCTGATCAATATAATGGTGTGTGGGGCGATTGGTGGCTTCGACAATACTGTACTGCTTTGATAAAAAGGCAGTGGGGTGAAAATATGAAGAAGTTTGAAGGTATGCAACTTCCTGGAGGAGTTACATTCAACGGGCAGACTATCTGGTCAGAAGCACAAGAAGAAATCCTGCGCCTTGAAGAAGAGGTCCAGAAGAAATTCTCCATGCCAGCTATGGATATGATAGGCTAATAAAATGGCTACAAACCTGTTTTTTAATAATTATGCGTTCACTGGTGAGTCGAACCTCATAGAAGATTTGATTATAGAATCAATTAAGATCTATGGTATTGACTGCTTCTACTTGCCGAGAACACTCGTTTCAGAGGATACGCTTTTCGGTGAGGACACTTTGTCTAAATTCGATAACGCATACCAGTTGGAAATGTATATAAAATCTGTCGATGGATTCGAGGGAGAGGGCGATTTCTTATCTAAGTTTAATATTGAGATCCGAGATGAGATGGTTCTTACTGTATCACAAAGAAGGTTTGGTGAGGAGATTGAACTTCAAGACACTACAGAGGATATTGGGAGACCTTCAGAGGGCGATTTGATATTCTTCCCACTCAATAACAAGATATTTGAAGTCAAATTCGTTGAGAAAGAATCTATATTTTATCAAATGGGTTCTTTACAAACTTATGATCTTCGTTGTGAACTCTTTGAATATAGCCACGAGAGGCTTGACACTGGTATCGCGATTATTGATAAAATCGAAACTGCTTACTCTGGTGATATGCTCAACGTCGGTCTTCTTGATGAAGAAGGCAATGTACTTGTTACTGAGGACGGGTTCACTATACCGCAAGACGGCTTGACGTTTAGGGTCGAGGATACAGATAAGTCAGCAAACAATGAACAGTTTACTTCAAATGTTATTGACTTCATTGACTTCAGCGAGACCAATCCATTCAGCGAAGGAGAAAGTTGGTAATGTTTGGTGCATCTTATAATCACGGAGTTATCCGCAAGTATATTATAATGTTCGGATCAATGTTTAATGATATTGACATTAATAGATATGATAAAACGGGAGCAAGGATTCAAACTATCCGCGTTCCCATAGCATATGGACCAAAAGAAAAGTTCTTGGCTCGCATGAGGCAGGACGCAAACCTTGATCAAGCTGTCGCGACCACACTACCGAGAATGTCATTTGAAATAACTGATATGACATATGCTCCGACGCGAACCTTGAACAAACTCATGAGAAATACTTCTAAAGGTATAACGGACAACGCATTACAGTCTCAATTCACCCCTGTTCCATATGATATAAATATATCATTATCAGCTATGTTCGCTAACAATGAAGATGCGATGCAGGTTGTTGAACAAATATTGCCATATTTCAGACCCGAGTTTACGCATAGCGTCAAGCTTGTTCCTGAAACTGGCCATTATTTTGATATTCCGACAGTGTTGGGTGGTATGTCTATAGAAGATACCTATGAGTCGGACTTCCAAACGAGAAGAGCTATCATATACTCTTTTCAGTTTACAGTAAAAGGTTATATATTTGGACCAGTTTCTAATAAGGGTGTCATCAAAAGAACTGTTGTTGATTTGACAATCCCTAGTACTGGCTTCACTACCAGTACCGCAGAAGGTCCAAATAAGAAACTTGTGCTTACACCAGGATTATTGGCTAATGGTTCCCCTACAGCAAATTCTTTGGCGAGTATAGCCACTTCTTCTATCTCAGCGAATACCACATTCGGGTTTGCGTTTGATAGTATTGATTATTTTGATGGTACAGAAAACCATGAGCACTGATTATGAAAAACATTGTAACAGACAATTTGAATGATATATTTGATGTTGAATCTGAATTAGTTGATGACGAACCTAAACAATTAGTCCGACCCGATTTTGAAGAAACCACATTAAACCTGCCCGATGATGTATCAAAAGATTACAAATTTGCTAGAGATAATCTACATGATATTATAGAGAAGGGAACCTATGCACTTGATAACCTTCTACACTTAGCGAAGGCGTCAGAGCATCCACGAGCGTTTGAGGTGGTCTCGCAGCTCACCAAGACACTTGTTGATGCAAATAAGGATTTGCTCGATATTCAGAAGAAAGTTAAGGAACTGCGAGAAGAAGACAATGCTAACCCAAATTCTGCTCTAAATATAAACAATGCTTTATTTGTCGGAAGCACTAGTGAATTGCAAAAACTAATTAGCGGTGAGGAATAGTAATGTACGAATATAGATGTAATGTCACAAGAGTAATTGATGGCGATACTGTCGATGTCGACATTGACTTGGGGTTTGGGATCTGGCTTCGCGGTGAGCGTGTGCGAATAATGGGAATAGATACTCCGGAATCAAGAACAAGAGATTTAGTAGAAAAGAAATTTGGCCTCGCTGCCAAAGCAAGGCTGAAGACCCTTCTTTCAAAAAAGGCTGTATTGAAGACTCAGGTCAGCAAAAAAGGAGAAGATATGAAAGGTAAGTTCGGGCGTGTACTTGGTGACTTTGAAGTCTATTGCCCAACCACCGATTCATACAGACTAGTTACAAAGGTTATGATTGATGAAGGTCATGCCGTTGCGTATTTTGGTGGCAGTAAAGATGATGTCGACGCTGCGCACCTCGCGAATAGAGAAAGATTGATCTCAGAAGGTATTGTTACACTTGGCAAGTAAAACATATAATGGTAATCAGCTTCTCAAAAGGAAGGGCGTCGCAATACAATGGACGCACGATGAGGTCAAGGAATTTATTAGGTGTTCCAAAGACCCGATTTATTTCGCTGAAAATTATCTTCAGATAGTGCATGTTGACCATGGGTTAATACCTATGACTCTATATGATTACCAAAGAGAAATTATTGAAAAGATTACAAATAATAGAAGGGCAGTGGTAGTAACATCAAGGCAGGCTGGTAAGACTACAACAGCAGTTGCGGTGATACTCCAGTTCATACTGTTTAATGAGTACAAAACAGTAGCACTTTTGGCTAACAAAGGCGATTCCGCTCGAGAAATTCTAGACCGAATTAAGATAGCATACGAAGCACTGCCTACTTGGATGCAACAAGGTGTAGTTGAGTGGAATAAAGGTTCAGTACAGTTTGAGAATGGTTGTAAGATTATAGCAGCGTCAACCTCATCTTCAGCTATTCGTGGTAAATCTGTATCATTTCTATACATTGATGAAACTGCTTTTGTTGAAAACTGGGATGAGTTTTTTGCTTCAGTATTCCCGACAATATCATCGGGTAATACTACTAAGATACTTTTGACGTCAACACCAAACGGGTTGAACCATTTTTACAAGACTTGTGAAGGTGCGATTGAAGAGACTAATGGATACCAATTTACCAAAGTTAATTGGGATGATGTTCCTGGCAGAGACGCTGCTTGGAAAGAAGAAACACTACAGGCTATGGATTATGATTATGAGAAGTTCGCGCAAGAATATGAGTGCCAATTTCTAGGCAGTTCTGGCACATTGATTGATGGAAGTAAACTGAAAACATTGGTTCCGCATAAGCCTATTGTTGAAGCGAACGGCATATCTATGTTTAAGAGAGTAGAGGCTGACCGCATTTACGCTTGTATTGTTGACGTTTCTAGAGGTAAAGGTTTAGATTACTCGGCATTTCAAATTATTGATGTGACTGAAATGCCATATGAGCAAGTTTGTACATACAGGGACAACTTCATAACCCCTGCTGAATATGCTGAAGTAATATATAGAACGTGTAAAGGATACAATGAAGCGACCATACTTGTCGAGATTAATGATATAGGCGAGCAAGTTGCTGAATTGGTACACTATGAATTTGAATATGAAAACATACTGTTCACTGAAAGCGCAGGTAGATCTGGAAAACGAATTTCATCAGGATACAGTAAGAATTGCGATAAAGGAATTAGAACAACCAAAAGTGTTAAGTCTGTTGGTTGCTCAATTCTAAAGTTACTAATAGAGCAAGAACAGCTCATATTAAATGACTGGCAAACCATAAAAGAACTTTCGACGTTTTCAAGGAGAGGAAACTCGTATGAAGCAGAGTCCGGAGCGCATGATGATCTAGTCATGTGTTTGGTGTTATTTGCTTGGTTGTCGGATCAATCGTATTTTAAAGAAATGACAGATATAAACACCTTGATACAGCTCAGAGAAAAGTCTGAGCAAGAGATGATGGATAGTATGTTACCGTTTGGATTCCATGATGATGGGATCGATGACGAAAATATAGTAGAGTATACACCACCAGAAAACTATGATTACGGGCAGTATATCACTGCTGGGAATTATAACTAAATTAGTAAGCAACGAGTTTTTATAAATATCATCGTTGAATGAAATATAAAACTCTATTTTTTAAGGAGAATAGCAATGCCCTTCCAAGTAAGTCCTGGAGTTAATGTAAGCGAGATAGATCTCACAACGGTCGTTCCTGCCGTATCCTCAACTGAGGGTGCTATAGCAGGTCAGTTCCGTTGGGGACCAGCAGCACAACGTGTGTTAGTTGATTCTGAAGATCGACTCGTCAACATATTCCAAAAACCAAACAACGCCAATGCGACTGACTTCTTCACCGCAGCAAATTTCTTATCCTACGGCAATGCTTTGCATGTAGTTCGTACAGTTAATTCTGACGCAAGAAACTCTGCAGAAACGACAGCCGCTTTAATCAGTAATGAAGATTCTACTGTTCCTACCACCGACAATTTCTATGCGAAATATGCTGGTGTATTGGGCAATTCATTGAAGGTTTCTATCTGCCCAGACGCTGCCGCATGGTCAACTACTACTGCCCTGTCATATGCCGTTGCTAGAAATAGTGATCAGGTAGTTATTACCACAGCTAACACTGCACTTGTAACTGCTTCTGTTAGTGTTGGTGACCTCCTAAGTCTTGGTCCAAATGATGTTGAAGAAAAGCGCAAGGTGAAAGCTGTTTCCTCTTCTGCTAACTCAACCACAGTATCAATCACACTAGAAACCAAGTATTCCGGTGCCGCTGTAGCATCTGGTACTCTTACTCGTTCTTGGGAATACTCAGGACAGTTTGATGACGCTCCAGGAACTACCGTTAATGGTACAGCTCTTGGCGCAACTGGTGACGAAATCCACATAGCAATCGTTGATGAAGACGGAGCATTCACTGGAGTCAAAGGATCTGTTCTTGAGACCTATGAAGGTGTTTCTCTTGGTTCTGACGCTAAATCAGAGCAAGGCGCAGGAAACTACTTTGTATCAGTAGTCAACCAGCAATCTGCTTATGTTACTGCTTCCACTAAAGCTCTTTTGGGTTCTGGTTCAGCATTATCTGGTACTACCTATTCAACTGGTTCTGTTGTAATTAACAAGAGCCTTTCTGGTGGTCTAGACGGAACTAACCTCACAAGCGCAAATAAGATTGCTGGTTACGACCTGTTCTCTTCTGCTGAAGACGTTGACGTTTCTTTCCTACTTGGTGCTGATGCTGACGTTACTCTAGCAACTCACCTGATTACAAGTATTGCTGAGTCTCGTAAAGATTGTATCGCTGTATTATCACCTGAGCGTGCTGATGTTGTCGGAAACAATTCTTATGCTGGCAAAGAACGTGATGATATTATCGCATTCCGCGACACGCTACCGTCCTCTTCATATGCTGTTTTAGATTCTGGCTGGAAATATCAGTACGATAAGTACAATGATGTTTACCGCTATGTACCATTAAATGCTGACACTGCTGGCTTAATGGTTCAAACGGATCTTACACGTGACCCTTGGTTCTCACCTGCTGGTTATAACCGTGGTAACATTAAGAATGCTATCAAACTTGCTTATAACCCAAGCAAAGGCGATCGCGACGCTCTTTATAAGAAAGGCGTAAATCCAATTGTTACTTTCCCAGGACAAGGTACTGTGTTGTTCGGTGATAAAACTCTTCTGTCAAAGCCATCTGCGTTTGATCGAATTAATGTCCGTCGCTTGTTTATCGTACTTGAGAAAGCTATAGCAACTGCCTCTAAGTTCACTCTCTTTGAATTCAATGATGAGTTTACCCGAAGCCAGTTCACCAATTTGGTAGTTCCTTTCTTGCGTGATGTTCAAGGTCGTCGCGGTATCACTGACTTCCAAGTCGTGTGTGACGGAACAAATAACACTGGCGAAGTTGTAGATCGTAACGAGTTTATCGGCGACATCTATATTAAACCAGCCCGTTCAATCAACTTTATTCAGTTGAACTTTGTTGCTGTTCGCAGCGGTATTGAGTTCTCTGAGATCGTTGGTCGCGCGTAATAAATATAACGTACAGAATCGGGAGATATAAAAATGGCGTTTAATGTAAATGAATTTTCTGGCGCGTTGAAGGGAGGCGGTGCTCGTGCATCGCTTTTCCAAGTCCAGATTACAAATCCAATCAACGGTGTGGCTGATGCGCAAGTACCATTTATGGTAAAGGCTGCTCAGATCCCTGCCTCTACTCTTGGAACGGTTGAAGTACCATACTTCGGTCGCCAAATTAAAGTAGCTGGCAATCGCACTTATGCTGAGTGGGCACCTACTATTATTAATGACGAAGACTTTGCTATTCGCAATTCTATGGAACAGTGGTCAAACTCTATCAACTCTGCTCAAGGAAACTTGAACACAGCTGGTGGTTCTGCTCCAAGCCTATATAAGTCTAATGCACAAGTAACACAGTTTGGTAAAGATGGGTCAATCCTTCGCGTGTATAACTTTGTTGGTATTTATCCAACTGAGATTGCCGCTATTGATTTGGCTTGGGATAGTGAAGCAATTCAGGAGTTCGGTGTTACATTCCAGTATGATTATTGGGAAGTAACTGGCGGAACTACTGGCACTGCTGGCGGAATCTAATCCTAAAAAGTCTAAAAGGTGAATATGGGGCGCGCATAAATACTATGACGCCCCAAATATTATTAAGGATAAACTATAATGGCTATTGAACTTTTCGGGTTCCAACTAGGACGTAAAGAAGAAGCAGGACCATCGATACAATCGTTTGCGCCACCAGCAGCTATGGACGGTGCTTTAGATGTAAACGAGGGTGGTGCTTTTGGCACTACGGTTGACCTTGACGGAACTTCCAAAACCGAATCGGCACTTATCACTAAGTACCGCGAGATGGCTCGCCAAAGCGAATGTGATAAGGCAATTGATGACGTATGTAACGAAGCTATTGTATTTGATGATAAGCAAGGTTCTGTTAAAGTAGTCATGGACGATGTAGATCTTCCTGATGCTATAAAGAAAAGAGTCATTGAAGAATTTGATATACTTCTTGGTTTGTTAGAATTCAACACTCGCGGATACGATACGTTCCGTAGATGGTATGTTGATGGTCGAATGTATTACCATATTATGATCGACGCAAAGAATACTAAATCTGGTATTCAAGAGTTGAGATATGTTGACCCTCGCACAATAAAGAAAATGCGAGTCGAGAAAAGAGATAGTGATATGGTCTCTGGTTCTCGTGAAGTTGTAGCTAAAAAATATTCTGAATTTTATGTCTATTCACCAAAAGGTGTCCAAACTGGACAGCAGGGCGTAAAAATCTCTACAGATTCTATAGCTTATGTCCACAGCGGATTATTGGACGAAGCTAACAAAATGGTTCTTGGTCACCTAGATAAAGCGGTGAAGCCATTGAACCAATTAAGAATGCTTGAAGACGCAACTGTTATCTATCGTTTAGCTAGAGCACCTGAGCGTCGAATCTTTTATATAGACGTTGGTAACTTGCCGAAGGCGAAAGCTGAGCAGTACTTGCGGGATATGATGGTAAAGCACAAAAATAAATTAGTATATGATGCTAATACTGGCGCGGTCAATGATTCGCGTAAACATTTGACTATGCTTGAAGATTACTGGCTTCCGCGTAGAGAAGGCAGCAGCGGTACTGAGATCACTACTCTTCCTGGTGGCCAAAACCTTGGCGAAATGGACGATGTACAATACTTCCGCAGAAAGATGTATGAGTCTTTGAATGTGCCCGTTTCTAGATTAGAGTCTGATGGACAATTTAACCTTGGTCGTTCTTCTGAAATAACCCGCGATGAGTTGAAGTTTTCTAAATTCGTTGGAAGGCTTAGAAATAGATTTGCTGAATTGTTCACTATATTACTTGAAAAGCAGCTTTTGTTAAAAGGTGTTATCTCTAGATCCGAATGGGTTGAGATGAAACAAACTATTAAGTTTGATTTTATTGAAGATAACCATTTTGCTGAGTTGAAGAATTCAGAAGTTTTGCGCGAAAGATTGTCATTACTACAAGACGTTGATCAATATGCCGGACAGTATTACTCTAAACAGTGGATCCGTAAGAATATTCTGTTTCAGACTGATGAAGATATTGAGCAAATGGATGGCGAGATTGAAGATGAAGACGATGGTTTCGGTGACGAAGAAGAATAATATTAGCTAAAATGTCTTATATGATTAGTTATAAATATTATACAATTAAGGGGAAATGATAATGAGTGAAGATAAAAAGGTATATACAACTGTTGACGCAGTTAACCTTGCCGCTGATGGTAATGTGAATGAGTTTAAGAGTGCTGTTGGAGATGTCATGATGGACAAAATCCAATCGGCAATAGAAATTAAAAAGTATGAGGTTCAAAGTAACTTCATGGCAACGCAAGATACAGCAGAGGAATAGCAACAATGGCTATCAAAAGATTCAAAGCTTACATTTCTGAAGAGTCTACAGGCGAAAAGCTTGAACCAAAAGCTCAAGGTGAAAAAGACTTCAAAGCTAAACATAGCATTGAAACCACTAAGCACCCTGTTGCTGGCGACCACCAGTTTAACGGCGACCGTGCCGAGATCACTGAAGAGAAGTACCTGAACCAAAAAGGTACTGGTGAGTCTGATGATGGCTACGCTGATGCTGGTCTCTTTGACCAATCAGCGGCGACTAAGCTCGCAAAAAAGCATAAAGGTAAGGCTGTAAAAGACGCTGGCGGCAAATTCCTAGTACAACTAGGAGAAGGGAAAGTGAAGGATCAAATGGTCGACGATTCTGAAACTATGTCCAAAAAAGACTTCATTAAAAAGTACGGCAAAGAATATGCTGACGACCTTTATGAAGTTGAAGATGATGACTCTGCCGAAGACGAAGATGACGAAGAAGAAGTGGAAGAAGGTTCTTTACCTCCTGCTCTTCAGAAAGCCATTGATAAGAAAAATGGCAAGAAGTCAGACGAAGACGAAGACGAAGACCTTTCTGAAGGCGCAGTTGTTGATCAGCTGAATAGTATTATATCTAAGAAATCTGCTAAAAAGGTTAAGTTCGGCAACGGTAAAGTTGAAGAAATAGACATGACCACCGCAGCAGCTCTTGTTAATATGCTAGAAAAGCTAAAGCCAGCTAATAAAGTAAAGGCAGAGAAAATGTTGGAGAAGTCCCCTGAGGGAATGTTCCAGCTTCTTGATGTCGCGTTTGGAGGCAAGTAATGAAATTATTAGGAACTGGTGTAGCACTAGCTGCCGCCACCACTAAACTAGAAACTGCCGCAGCAGCTTATGTTGTTAATACGGCAACCACTGCCATTGAGCTGTTTCAAGTCAATTCCTCTGACGCAACCGTCGCTACCGTTTGGGTTGGCGCAGGTGCTGGCGTTACTATTTCTCTTGGCAACGGTCAAGGGCTTCGCGGTGCTGCTACTTTCAAAGCAAGCGCAATATCAAGCGTTGGATACTAGGAAAAAACTATGAAACTGATCTGCGAAGTTAACGAAGATATTAATTATATCACGGAAGCCAAAGAAGAGGACGGCAAGAAGTCGTATTTCATCGAAGGCGTATTCTTACAGGGCGATATCAAAAATCGCAATGGTCGAGTTTACCCAGCAGAGGTTTTGGACAAAGAGATAAATAGATATAACAAAGAGTATGTTGCTAAGAATCGCGCTTATGGTGAATTAGGTCATCCGCAAGGTCCAAGCATTAATCTCGAGCGTGTATCACATATGATCACCAAGTTGGAACGTGATGGTTCAAACTTTATGGGTCGTGCTAAGATTATGACAGAAACTCCGTATGGCGGGATTGTTAGATCGCTTATGGATGAGGGTGCTCAATTAGGAGTTTCATCTCGCGGTATGGGTTCTGTCAAACAGAATGGGAAGGGCGTTGCCGAAGTGCAAAGCGATTTCTATCTTGCTACAGCTGCTGACATTGTTGCGGATCCTTCTGCACCAGACGCATTTGTTCAAGGTATCATGGAAGGTAAGGAATGGGTTTGGGAAAACGGTATCATCCGTGAACACCACATTGCTGATTATGAGAATATAATTAAAAAGACTCCAGCTAAGGATCTAGAAGAATCCAAACTGAAGGTTTTTGAAGATTTTATCTCTAAGTTGTAAATTTTATAAATAGACTGTATAACACCAAATATAAGGAGAAATTCATGTCTGATAAGAAAATAGAGGACAGCGTCGAAGAAGTACTAGTAGATGACGCACCTCTCGAAGAGGGTAAGGTAGAGGCAGAAGTTGTCGGTGATCCTGCCGAAGCTGTTGTCGAATCTACAGTTAAGGAATCTGCGCCACCTAAGACTAAAGCTGGTATGATTAGTGCTATGCTTGACGCTATGAAAGATAAGAAGAAAGATGACCTCACCGCATCGTATAGTGCTGTGATGGCTGGTCTGAAAGTTGAAGGGTTTGAAGCTGAAGAAGTTTCAGAAGAAGCTACACAATCAATCAAAGAAATCCGTCAAATCAGTTCTGAAGATATTTCAATCGCTGAAGATGTAGAAGCAATGTTTGGTAGTGAAGAGCTTTCTGAAGATTTTGTCGTTAAAGCCACAACCATTTTTGAAGCTGCTGTAGTCTCAAAAGTCAATCAGATTTTAGAATCTGTTACTGTTGACTTTGAAGCCGAACTAGAAGCTGAGAAAGTACAAATTGTTGAAGAGTTATCCACGCAAGTAGATTCTTACTTAGAGTACGTTGCTGAGGAGTGGATGAAGGAGAATGAACTAGCAGTTGAGCAGGGTATCCGTTCTGAGATTGTTGAGAACTTTATGTCCGGCTTGCGTAGTCTATTCACTGAAAACTATATCGACATTCCAGAAGAGAAAGTCGACCTTGTAGACGAATTAGCGTCTAAGGTTGAAGAACTCGAATCTTCAATAAATGAAGAGATGGAAAGAAACATCGAACTTCGTAAGGAAATAGTAGAATCAAAGCGTGAATCGATTCTGTCTGCTGCTTGTGGAGACATCACTGAGTCTCAAGCTGTTAAGTTGAGTTCTTTATCTGAGGGCGTTGAGTTCGAAGATGAAGCTGCTTTTACTTCTAAGCTAGATACGCTCAAAGAGAATTACTTTCCGAAGGAAGAAACTATTTCTGAAGAAGCAATTATCGATGACGAACCTCTTGAGTTAATTGAAGAGGCGACGCCAACTGATCCTGGTATGGCGGCATACTTGAATGCCATTTCAAAAAGCATTAAAAAGTAACATTTTATAAATAAACTGTAAGTAAAAAGGTCTTTAAGAAGGAGAACCTAAATGTTTCAAACTGACGAACTACAAAAGAAGTGGCAACCCGTTTTAGAGCATGCCGATCTAGCACCGATCGCAGATGCTCACAAGCGTTCTACTGTCGCTACACTATTAGAAAACCAAGAAAAATCAGCTCGTGAGCAAGGTGCTCAAAGCGGTGGTGCTTTTGCTCCAACTCTGCTTGGCGAAGCTGCCCCTACTAACGCTACTGGCGCAGCCGTTGCCAATTTTGATCCTGTATTGATCAGCCTTGTTCGACGCTCTATGCCTAACCTAATCGCCTATGATATCTGTGGTGTACAGCCTATGACTGGTCCTACTGGACTGATCTTTGCTATGCGTTCACGTTACACTGGCCAAGCTGGTACTGAAGCTATGTTCGGCGAAGCTGACGCTTCATTCTCTAGCGGCTCTGCTGCTAACACTGCTTCTTTAATTGGAGCTAACGCTTCTGCTGGTGCCGTTATGACTGGTACTGATCCTAGCGATCGTTCAGCTAGTTCAACTGGTGGTGGATATAATGTTCACACTGGTATGACTGCTGCTCAAGCACAAGCACAAGGTGGAGCTGCTGGCGACCACTTCAACGAAATGGCATTCTCAATTGAGAAAGTTGCTGTAACTGCTGTTAGTCGTGCTCTGAAAGCTGAGTACACTATGGAATTGGCACAAGACCTTAAAGCAATCCACGGTCTAGACGCTGAAACTGAGTTAAGCAATATCCTGTCTTCAGAAATCCTTTCTGAAATCAACCGCGAAGTCGTTCGTACTATCAACTACAGTGCTGTAGCTGGTGCAACTACTAATGTAACAACCTCTGGTACTTTCGATCTGGACACTGACTCTAACGGTCGCTGGTCTGTTGAGAAGTTCAAAGGTCTTATGTTCCAAATCGAGCGTGATGCCAACGAAATTGGTAAAGCAACTCGTCGTGGTAAGGGTAATGTAATGATCACTTCTTCTGATGTTGCTTCTGCACTTCAGATGGCTGGTGTTCTTGACTATGCTCCTGCTCTTAGCAACAACCTTCAGGTAGATGATACTGGTAATACTTTTGCTGGTGTTCTCAATGGTCGTATCAAAGTTTATATTGATCCGTACTTCTCTGACGCTGCTAACAACTACTACACTATCGGTTATAAGGGCACTAGCTCTTTTGATGCTGGTCTTTTCTACTGCCCATATGTCCCATTACAAATGGTTCGTGCGGTTGGCGAGCAGACTTTCCAGCCTAAGATTGGATTCAAGACTCGCTACGGCATGGTCGCTAATCCTTTCGCTACTAATGACGGCAACGGAATTGCTGCCCGTCTTGGTACTGGAGACGGCAACAAGTACTACCGTTTAGTTAAGGTTGCAAACTTGATGTAAATAAAAAAATAGATCTACTTTAAGTAGACGTTTTAAGAGGCTCTTCGGAGCCTCTTTTTTTTGCCTTAAAAACAGCTTCTACAAGCATTATAAATAGAGGTGTAAGAATTAACCAGTAAGGATAAATGTGATGGCGTTACAAGGCACGCAACCAGATAATAAAAGTTTCCTATCCCCCATAGGATTTAAGTTCGCATGCAACCGTTTACCGCATGTAAATTACTTTTGCACCGCTGCCACAATACCTGACATCTCGCTGGGTGACACATCTAACATAGAGAACCCATTTATCAAGCTTCCTGTTCCTGGAGATAAATTGACGTTTGGGCGATTAGATCTGACCTTTCGCGTTGATGAGGATATGAAGAATTTTAGAGAAATCTATGACTGGCTAATTGCCCTTGGTTATCCTGATAACTTCGCACAAAGAGGCGGTATTGGAAGAACTACAGCTTCGGTCGGCCAAGTGTACTCTGACGGTTCGTTGATAATAACCTCATCAAACATGAAGCCTAATATCGAAATCAGGTTTTCGGATATGTACCCATCAAGTTTAACCTCATTGGAATTTGATGTAGAGAATTCTGATATTGAATATCTAAAAGCAACAGTATCGTTTGCATATAGGAAGTATGAATTGTCTAGTCTTTCGTAGACCTAAATATATGCGTTAATGATAATATATTATGAATGGAGTGAATTGTGAATATTGAACAGATTGTGAAAGAATGGGATAAAGATTGTAAAATTGATATCACCGAACTTGGTACAGAGAGTGCCAAAATCCCGCAAGTCCATAACAAGTATCTTAAGATATATATGGGCGAACGCATTGCCTTGTATAAGTACAAAGGCGAAAACAAGAAAATAAAAAGAAACCTCCTCGAATACTATCTCGGCGAACTTGATCAGGATGAACTCGATCAGTTGGGTCGCCAACAATTCTATAAGAAATTGCTCAAAAATGAAGTCGACGTCTATATCGAATCAGATAATATGATGATCGAAGCCAACCTGCGTCTGGGTATGCAAGACGAAAAGGTAGCATACCTTGACTCCATAATCAAAAATATCAATAATCGCGGGTTTCAGCTAAAGACTGCTGTTGACTGGGCGCGATTTACAACTGGATAATTATGGAACAAATTGACATATATAAGAAGAACGAGGTCTATCTCAAGGTTGAGTGTGATCGCGGAATAGCCATGGAATTATCTGGCTACTTTGAATTTGAAGTTCCTGGAGCTTCCTTCATCCCATCAGTACGGAATAAGATGTGGGACGGGAAGATTCGGTTGTTCAATGTGAACACAATGCAGATATATGTTGGTTTGATTCAAAAGATTAAGAAGTTTGCTGAAGAGAGAAGTTACAATGTTGTAGTACATGACGGGCTTGAAGATACAATAGACATTCCGCTGAATGGACTAAATAAGTTTCTAAGCGGTGGGAAATTCAAGCCAAGGGATTATCAGTTGAGGGCAGTTGCTCACGCTGTTCGCAATCATAGAGCTTTGATTCTTTCGCCCACTGCTTCAGGTAAGTCGTTCATAATTTACTGCTTGTTAAAGTACTACTTGAGGAAAGACTGTCAGAAAGCACTCATAATCGTACCAACCACATCATTGGTGTCACAACTTAATAGCGACTTCATAGACTATTCAGAAGAACTACAGTTCTATTATACCTTACTTGTGACTGCAGGTAAAGAAAAGAATAACGATAATGCGAAAATAATTATAAGTACTTGGCAAAGTATCTATAAACAACCGAAGTCTTACTTTGATGCGTTTGATATCATCATTGGTGACGAAGCCCACTTGTTCAAAGCGACATCACTGACCAAGATAATGGAAAAGATGACTGATTGTAAGTATCGGTTTGGGTTTACAGGTACTCTGGATGGAACTGTAACCAACAAATTAGTTTTAGAGGGATTATTCGGTCCAGTTATGCGTGTCATAACCACTAAAGAGTTGATAGAGAATAAGACCCTTGCTGAGTTCCGTATAAAATGCCTCGTACTCAAGTATTCCGAGTTGACGAGGAAGGGTACAGCCAGATCAACATACCCACAAGAAATGGATTTCCTTACACGGCACGAAAAGCGAAACAGTTTCATAAAGAACTTGACATTGACACGAAAAGGCAATACATTATTACTATTCCAATATGTTGAGAAGCATGGCAAACCGTTGTATGAGCAGATCTCGGCAGAAGCTGCTGAAGGTCGTAAAGTATTTTTTGTATTTGGAGGCGTAGATGCTGAAACAAGAGAAGAAGTCAGGGCAATCACCGAAAGGGAAAATGATGCGATTATCGTCGCGTCTTATGGAACTTTCTCCACTGGTATTAACATTAGGAACCTCCATAATATCATTTTTGCCAGTCCTAGTAAGTCAAGGGTTCGCAATCTTCAGTCGATAGGAAGGGGGCTGAGAAAGGGTGATAATAAAGAGATAGCAACCTTGTATGATATATCTGACGACCTTTCATACAAGTCGTATAATAACCACACTCTGAAGCACTTTGCTGTCAGGATTAAGATGTACAATGAAGAGTCATTTGATTACAAATTATATAACATAGGAATTGAGAATGGAAATTAGCATTATAAAGTTAGTCAACGGAGAGACCTTGCTTGCTGAGGTGACTCATGAAGATAAAGAACACATGAGCATTATAGACCCTATTGAAGTCAATGTACATTTAAGGAACGGTACACCAGTTTTAATTTCTACCATATGGATGCCCTTAACAAAAACGGTTAATTTATTCCATGTCAGGCAGGCTCATATTATTTTAGAGTCAAAGGTTGACAATGACATGAAAATATACT